>Ga0209727_1000342_pt1 | contig 54114 bp, 57 predicted proteins | sample RifGroC1_FD_183995 | JGI IMG/M metagenome (GOLD analysis project Ga0209727, IMG submission 183995) | Groundwater microbial communities from Rifle, Colorado, USA - Groundwater C1 (SPAdes) (version 2) | ecosystem: Environmental > Aquatic > Deep subsurface > Groundwater | place: Rifle, Colorado... | reverse complement strand
TCATTAGTACCGCGGGCAGACCGAACGCTTCCATAAGCAGGACTGATTGCTGTTTGATGATCCAGAGAGCATCCTCGCCAACCGGTTGCTCGGTTGCCATGAGGTCCGACCGGACCTGTTTCAAGATGCGGCCGAGATGGTTTTGGCCTTTGCCGCCACATTGGCCCCAGAAGTAGTCGTTCCAGTTGTTCCCTTCCACGATCTTTCCGGGGGCCGTGGCGATGAGCAGTGCGGCCAGTTGCGGGTGCCGGTGGAACTTTTGCCGGACCAGGTGTGTCATGATTGGTATCTTGACGTCTTGCCAGTCCGGGCGCAAGATAGCCTGGCGTCCCATGGCCTTGGCCGCGGCAGGTGTTGGGCAGGTCAGAATAGCTTTCCGGTACGCCATAGCCACTTCGCCTACCATGACTCGGGCAGCATCGTCCGTGCGGACGCATTTGGCCGCTTGGAATGCATGTTCCACAGTCGGGTATGCGTGGTCATCCAGCTCCACTTCCGCTGGCCAGAAGTTGGACAGGAACCTGTGTTCACCAGTGAATTCGAGTATGTCCATGGGACCTCCTCATTTGATGTGTGAATCAGGGATGATTATCCCATGTTTATTTAACCAGACCGCAAGTAAACGGCGGTGGCACTGTTCGGGTGTCTTTTCCCAGCACAGGAACGTGACTGGTCGCGTGAACGCCCCGATGTTCAACAGGATGACGGCTTTGTTGCGATCGAGGAACTTGTTGTAGGCCACTTCGTACCCCGGCCATTTAATCTTGCCGGTTTTGTAGTCGTTCAACAGTTCGCCGGACGGGTTCACCAGGGCAAACCGTGTACCTTTGAACCCATTCGGTTCCGAACGGGCGATTGAACACGGTGTGCCCACATGGTCCTTCTTGTTGAAGAACGATGCCGTGTAGAGTTCAAGCATCGGCTGATTCCTCCTCAGCGAGTAATTTGAACTTGTCGATATCGATCGGGATCGGCATGTACAAGGAAACGTCCGGGTGCCACTCGAGAATGCCGTGTATGGTCTCTCCTTCCGTTGGCTCCTGGAAATGGCGGGTTAACAGTGTCGCGGACGCATGCGTGTACAGATTCCGGTCGTCTGGGTTCCCTGTGACCAGAGCCATTACAAGGAACCTTGGTTTAACCTCCTGGATGGACTCGAGATACAGAAACGTGTGTTCCAACGCGTGGATGTTTTCCGTTTCCGTCTGAGAGTAGGTGGCCATGTGCACCACCAGCTCGATAAAGAATTCCCGGCAAGGACGGCAGTTCATGGGGATATCCAAAGCTGCGAGCGTGGTTCGCAGGAGCGACTTGCGTAAGGTCATGACAGGTTGCCCTCCTTTCTATCGGTGCGCACGATAAGGACTTCCAGTCCTCGTGCGTGTGCAATATCGATCATGTGTTTCGATCCGCGGGACTGGCCATCCCAGAACACAATGGCTTTTTGTGCGCGATCGGCCATGGCCTCGTTGCGGCGGTATCCCGCCGATTTGCCGTACAAGGTCCACTGTGCCGGCATGCGCAAGACCGGGATATTGTGGGCATTCGCATACTGCTCGCCCATCTGGTCCGCGCCACGGGCGGCGCCGGACACGATGGTATCGCCGGGTTTGACCTCCTTGTCGAGGATTCGGCACAGGCGCTCCCAGTCATTAAAGTCACGAGAGCCAGCTACGATGATATGCATGGCATACCTCCTATGGTGTTGGATCGGATGCTTGTTGCAGATCCGCGGGGACGACTTTGTGCCCCCGTAAACGCGTGAAGTTGCTGGTGATCAGGTCCATGGCCTCATTGAGCGAGACGTGGTACGTCACGGATAGCAGGCTCGCGGCGATTGCCGTTGCTTGGGCCAGGATTTGCTGGCCATGCCTGATCGCTTGATGGCCTTGCTCGGCCAGACCCAGTATCTTCTTGAGTTTTTCGTGGTCCTCCTCGTTGAATTCCGACATCATGGAACATCCAGTCAGGCCCTTAATGATAGTGTTAGGATGGCCGTGCGGGCTCCCAGGGGTGTCCAGGGGCACCAATGCATCCAGCATATCGGAATAGGCGTCGACCCGTTTCATGAGATCGGCCCAATCGGTGGGGCTGTCGGACAAGCGTGTAGTTTGGCCGGGTCGTATCTGGTCGAGCGGGTCTTCCCGTTCCACGTATAACGTGTCGGGGCAATCGATGTCGCTGCAGGCCTTGCAGTTCGCTTCGGAGCAGATTTCACAGGCCATGGTCGTATTCCCTCCAGTAATCAGAATGGCACGGCACTTACCGCGGTCAGACAGAACCGTACTATGCTCACAGTACTACGGACACCTCCTTCCATGTATGGATAAGAACCCAAGAAAGGTGAGGATGGGATGTTACCACCAGACAGAGGGGACTGTCCCCACGCATGGGAGTCGCTGGCACTTACCGCGGACGATAACCGTATCTATGTAACATAGACATATACAGTTCACGGATCGTAGCCATCAGTTTACATGTCGTAGGAGGCAGGCCCCACGCATGGGTGGGAGAATACCCACCCCCACCCTCCGGGTTTCTCTCACGGGTGCAGCCGAGGCGCCTTACGTGTGCGCGTACGCGAGCGCGCGTGCGTATAGACTATGTTAAGGTATACCTTAACCATTCAGGCGAGCGCGGAGTTTTGCCGCGGGACTACCACTCCCGTTGGTCGCCGGTGCCATCTTCTCCCGCGGACTGGTCTTCGACCGGTGCGGGCTGGCCCAGCAGTGTGTTCATGGCTTCCGCCGCGTTGGCGTTGCGTGTGCCGTGGACGGGCCGCGGTACGTACATCAGTTCCAGGGCGGACATGACCACTTCCGCGGGGAGGCTGTTGTCGTGACCCTCTTCGAAGAACGTCAGGGCCGACGAGATCGTTTCGGCAATGCCCACCAGGTCCCCGGTCGACATCGCGTCGTTGCGGGTGCGCGGAATGCCGTAGCGATCGATGATCTCCACGGAGCGGCCGCGGATGCAGCCGCCGTGATCGTGGGACGGCCGGATCCGGAACCTTTGGACGGTGGCCGTGATGTCCACGTCCTGCATTACCGGCCGGGTGCGGATGTTCCCGGACGTTGTGGTGTACTGCTCCATCACCACGGCGCCCTTGGCGTCGCGCGTGGGCACGTGCTTCTTGGTCGCCAATGGTGTCGGGAGCGTGACCTTCACGTCCCATGCCCCCTCCGCCTGCTGGGGTTTGTACACGGTGACCTTGTGCTGCTTGAGAATGGCGCTGAGTTCGTTGGCGTTCATGAGAACACCTCCTTGTAAGTTGCCGCGAGAACTGTGTCCCGCGGATTGATATCAAAGAATGCTATGGGATTCTACTACCACATCCCTACGACCCCGTACACGTCCGGCGGCCGACTACCGCCGCCACACCCCTCCGGCCGGGTACGACCATTTGGGATGGGCGGGTGGGTAGCCAGGGCCGACGTATACATGATGATCACCACGCTGGGCCAAGCCGCGGTTAGATTGTTGTTTGATCCCCTCCTGCCTCGCCCGTTTCACCGGGGAGGTTTAAGAGCTTGCTCATGGCGTTCGCTGCGCTCACTGGCGGCGCCGCCTCCTTTTGTTTGAATGAGTTGCTCAGCTTCGCCAGTTCGGCGGCCACCATCAGTGCGATGTCCGGAGACTTTTGCCACGCTGTTACCATGGCATACACGGCGTCGCTCATGTAAGTGTTGGGATCGCGCTTCCCCGCGGGTGTGACACCCGGGCGGATAACATTCCCATCAGCCTTGCCAATGCTGGGGTCCAGCAGTTTGAACACACCGCCGAGCGTGACTCCTTTGGCCTGGCTCATCAGAAGTTCGTGCGTCCAGTGGCGATCCACGAACGTCACGATGTAGAAGCCGGCCCCATCAGCCCTGCGGTGCAAATACACCGCCCTGAACTTGAAAGAGCTGGCATGCAGGCCTATGGCATGCGTCAACGCTTCTTCCTGCGTGTACGTTGTCACTTGCATGGTCGCTTCCTCCTTAGCCTCTTCAGACTGCGGCTCCGCTACCACTACAGCCGCGTCCATCTCTGCTTGCGCTTCCAGGAACGCGTCCGCGTCTTCCTTACCACGAGTGCGCTCGATTTCCATCGCAACCTGCAACCTATATTCTTCGTCTATGATGTGCATGGCACACCTCCTGTTTTAGTAGACAAGCATGGACCACTCAGGGTCCTCGATGTCTTCGTCCGCAGCCTGCACGAAATACGGGCAGTGCGGGTCTTGCCCAACCAGGCCCATGGCTTCCAGCCGAGCCCGTTTCACTTGATCGATGTGTTGCCAACCCTTAAACCACGTGTCGTCGAACTCCGGCAAAGCGAACTTCCGTTCCTTGAGCCAGATCACGATGTCCCAGTACGCACCCTGGTTCTTGTAGCGAAGCCAGTGGTTAATGCACTGGTCGATGTACGGCGGCTGGTGAATAACCAGTCGACGCTGGTCCAGCCAGTCCTGCATCGTGGTACGGGCCATCTCCAGTATTGCTTCGGCGGCATCCACGAATTGCGGGTCGATTTCCACATCGCCTATTTTGGTGAGCAGATCCAGTTCTTCGACTTCGTCCCCGTTCAGGAACGCAATCAGGTTCTGCAGCACCTTGTCCTCGTCCACCCGCTCATTCCGCGGATAGACAGGTTCCACGTACTCGAAGTCCGGATGGAAGTAGGAGCCCACCACCATATTCATGGTGTGTTCCGCGTTCATATCCGCATCAATGGGCCTGCCCACTGCGCACTGATCCGCGCCTTGATCAAACAGCGGGCGTCCACTGAGAAAGTGGGCGCATCTTTGGCAAAGCATATTCGCGACCTCCTTTAATCCCCTCTTTTTGAGCAACCGTCGCATTCAACCGTTGCTTCGAATGAGAAAGACCCATCGTTTACACACCCCTCACAGGGATTGACGATACATTCCGGGCATTCCGACATTGAACAGTTCTCAGCGTCGCAATCGAACCGGATATCATAACTGCATGATTGGATGTTGAATCCAGGCTGGAACCGTTGGATATCCAGGAGACCTTCCCAAATCCCTTCGGTGCAGCGTTTGGACGACCAGCCCGCCCAGAGTTCCACAAGGGCTTGTTGCGCTTCCATGTTGTCCATAACACGATCCGGAGCAACGTGGGTTATCGATTCGAACAGGATGTCAAAAGCTTCGACTATCGTTAGCATGTCGTCCCCTCCTACTTTTGGTCTTCATTGAGCAGTCGTTCGATCTGCTCGAGCGTCTTTTTCGGGATGTTGCGCCAGGCTTTACCCAGGCCTTCCAGTGTCTCACGATCCAAGCGTTCTTTCCTACGATGACGTTCAGGCTCGTCATCCCGCGGATTGTACTTCCTCTTGTTGTCTGCTACCATGGTGCTTATTCCTCCCTTGTGTCTGTGTAAGGACTTGCTACAGCGCCCACTGCTGTGAGCAGGCGCTGTGTGCAAAGCCTTACTTTCTTGCGGTGCGGATGCTGCTGAGCGCGTCCTTGTATGCGGAGCGCCCTACCTTGCGTGCCGCAAGCCTGTCCACGATGCCCTGCTTGGTACGTGCGGGCAGGACAGGGTAGCACACGCAGAGCACGAACATGAGGGCGAGCCCTACTACGAGTGCCGCTACTGCATAAATCCAACTGCTGTTTGTTGTTGTGTACATGGTGATGTACACCTCCTGTTTGTGTGCATGTACTTGTAGAGCACCCATGCTGGTGCTGTGTATACGTGCAACACCCTGCCTTAGCAGGGCATGTTACTGAGGGTAGTGGTATGTTATATATAGTACTTACGTACTATATATATACATACATGCATGTGTCGATTGATAAGGGTTCATGTGTACCCACACAGGGTGTTCTCTATGTGGGTACGTGATGAAGCCTTACTGCTTACTTCTGTGCTCTGCGTGCACGCAGTGTTGCGTACTCAGCCTTGCGAGCCGTCCTGCCTACCTTGCCGGAAGCCATACGGTCTAAGGCCCAGTCCTTCGTGCGTGAGGGCAGCAAGGGGAAGCATACGCATACTGCGAACATGAGTGCGATACCCAGCACCGCTGCTACTGCGAGCATAACCCAATTGCTACTGCTGTTGGTGGTGTACATGGCTTTGAAGCCTCCTGTGCCCTATCCACAGTATGCCGTGCATGCTAAGCATGCGTGGACAAGCATATCTATATTGAATAAGGACTTACCAAAGTCCCTCGATGATAGCTGAGGGACAATGGCAAAGCCTTGCTCAGAACCACACCTTGTACAGGACGCAACCCAGTACGAACAGGACGAACGCTGCTGCTGCAATCTTGTTTGCGTGCTTAACGAACAATTCTTCGAAGTTCATGTGCTCACCTCCTTTCAAGTGGGGTGCCCTCGTACTTCAAAAGGGATACGATGCGTAGCATCACCAAGATCACATAACGGAGCATGGTCAGGTCCTACAGAACACCCGGTGGGCTCCGAACGTTCTTTCACGGTACCATAGCACAAATAGGCAATACCCTTCCTCGGCCCCGAAGTTCGCCTTACGTCCGCTTAGCATGTATGCCCCTCCAGATACCTTGTGGGTGCGTTCCCTACGGAGGTTGTCCGCGGAAACAGCCTTCCCGCCAAAATAATATGAGGGACTTATTCCCTTTAAGGCGCCGCTGTGTTATGCTTGGGATGCATCGGGTGAGCCAGAATGTTTGCCGCGCCGGCACGCCACGCCGGCGGGCGCCTAAACCAAAGCGCCGGTCCTCCCATCCTCCGGGACCGGCTCTTTGCATTTTGAAAGGAAGCCCACCTTGCCCGGCCCGATTTGAAAAGCTTGACACCCTCCGCGGCCCGGGTGTATGATAATGGCATGATGCTTTACAATTACCGGATACGGGATGTGGTAGTGGTGGACGGCGGGACGTTGTCGGCATTGGTGGACCTTGGGTTCTCAATCCAGGTGCACCGGACGATCCGGCTGGCGGGCGTCCATTGCCCGGAGCTGTGCGACGGCGCCGGCCCCGCGGCACGGGCTTTCACCCAGCGGTGGTTCTCCCAACGGAAGGGGAAACCGTTCTGCGTCAGCACCGTCCGGGACTACAACGGGGAGCCGGGGCAGTACATGGGGTTCGTGACGACGTTGCCTGATAAGATGGATGAGACGTTTGTCGGGGACTGCTTGAACGAGGACTTGCTTACGGCCGGTCACGCCACTCGAGTAAAATGGTGACGAGCCTCTAATTCGTAACCCTCACATACATCATGGCGCCCGGATACCGCGGCGCACGCGGCTGCCCCAGGGCAGCTTTTTTGTTTGCCCACATCTTCTCAAATGATCGTGTGGAATGTATAATACTTATGAACGTATTGCATGTTTTTACCTCACAGACAGCCGCTTTCGCAGAGCGGTTGTTTTTGTTATGGCGACTGCCGTTAAACAAAAACCGCCCGGTTTCGGGCGGCTGGGCCATGGCGCAACCCTCCGATCAAATGGGAAGATCAAACATCACCAAGTGTCCTGGTGGACGCCGCGGTGATTGAAACCTTAGTATAGGCGACCGTAGGCGCGGTTGTCAACCGCTTCCCCACGGAAACACCACTTCCGCGGAGAATCACTGCAAACGCAGATCCGTGACCATCCGCGCCCACGGCCAACCCGGGCCGAGGTCGTACTTGTCCCGGCGGAACTGCTGGTGCGTCGTGATGCCGTTGAACGAGTTCACGGCCGGGAGCGCGTACTGTGTTTTGTCGCCCGGCCACACCTTGCGCGAAATCCCCGTGTTGGCTGTCATCAGCCAGTCCACCAGATTGAAGGTAGCGGCTACCTGCTGTGGCGTGAACTTCACCGTGCCGCCGGCGTCCTTGTTCGGCTTGATATCGATTTGGTCCGCCGGCCATTCTTTGTGGACGTAGTCGTACCACTTGCCGTTCTTCAGCCACACGGGACCGATGTTGACGATCTCGATCCCGATGCTCCGTCTGTCGTTATTCCAGTTGTTGTTGTAGTCTTTTTGGCCCAGGTGGTACGACCAGTATTTCGGGTCGAACAACTGGTAGATTTTGCCATCCCGGCCCACCACGTATGCCGTGGCCACGCGGCCTGGCTGCTTGAACGTGGCGATGGCGCTGTCGGCGGTGTAGCCGGCTGTGAAGTGAAGCACCACCAGGGTCTTCTTGACCACTTCCTGCCAGTAGTCGCCCTTGGGCAGATTCACATCAATGTGCGCGGGCTCGCCGCTCCGCGGGCCGGTCCCCGGCTCCGTCTTGGTGACGAGCTGCGTGATTTCAGCGTTTGTGTGAGCGACTTCGACGACCGCGGGCGGGTCCGTCCACCGGCCGGGCATCGTGACGAGCTGCCCCACCTTCAATTTGCTCGGGTCGCTGATTTTACTGGCGGCACTCACGGACTTCAGGATATCTTCGCTGAAGCCGCCATAGAACTTCTTTATGATGGCGGTTAGTGTGTCCCCCGCCGCCACCACATACGTTCGGTTTGTCGTTGACATCGAGTTCCTCCTCTGTTTTGGATTGTACGGAAAGGATAGCACAAATAGGTGAACATAGTCAATATTGTATGATTGGTTGACTATTTGGCTGAGGCGCATCTATAATGCAGGTATGGAAGCAAATGTGACATTATTGTTACCTGTTGCGGCGGTGGCCTATCCGGACCGTGTCTGGATGCCTGATTGTCCACCCGCCTGCAGAAGGTGTCTCGCCCAGATATTGTTCCCGGAGGTTTTCGGCATTGTCGACATTAACAAAGCCGCCAAGCTACCTGAGCGTCCAAATACAGGAGATGGAACGCACCCTCGGTAACGAGGATGCCGACTTCTTGTTGGGCGGCACCGCGATCATGCGGTGCACTGGCAAAAATAGCTGCCTGTACGAGGACACGTGCCCGTTCTGTGAGACGGGGGCGGTAGCGTCCCCGCCCGTCGGCGACAACTGCCCGGTCGAAGTAGTGTTCTTGAGACGCATGTTCGACGGGTATAAAGGCGAGGTCTGTCCGGACGGGGCGAATTGGTCCATGATGTGTTTGTTGCGGGACCTGGTCGGGCTCGAACTGGAAAAGATGCGGTGCGAACGGATATTGTCCATTGACGGCGCCGTCATCGAACTCGTGTCCATAGGCTTCGACAAGGGGTCGGGTACGATCATCTCAAAGCCTGAAGCCACTGCAAAGCTCGTGGAGTGGCGGACGCTGGTGGACAAAAAGGTGCGGCTCATGGAGCAGTTGGGCCTCACCCCGAAAGCCCGCGCCGCGATTGGGTCCACAGTCCAAAAAGACCCGAGTTCGTACGCCGCGGAACTGGTCCGTGTGTTCGCCGACATCATGTCCGCGCGTAAGCGCCAACTTGGGGAGGATCGCCATGCTTCGCAGAAGGTTTTTGGCTCCTTTGGAGATGGCGCGAATGATATCGCCGATAGCCCGGGCCGTCCCCGCACGATTGAGATTGGAGCCCCAAGGATTAATGCATCCGATGATATCATCGATGCAAAGCGGGTTCAGCCCTCCCCATGGCGCAGTCCCGGGGAGGTCCAGGGCAATTGCCTCGATGTTTCTGTTGCAGGGAGAGTCCCATCTGAACACGACAATCGACCTGCAGGCCCGGCAACTGATCAACACGGCGGAGTTCTCGGCGGCCCAAGTTCCGGGGATCCGGCAGCGCGCGATGGCGGGCGGCCTGACCCGGAGCGGAATCTCGACGCCCCAGGACCTGAGGAGACAAATAGCGGAATTGCCGCATGTGAACCTCCGGTCACTGGAACAGTCGGCGGCCCAGAACCGGGCCGATGTTATTGGGGAAATCAACCAGAGGATGTCGAAAGAGAGGAAGCGCCAGATGATGAAGGCCTCACGGGCTACTGTCGAGGCGCTCCAGACTGCTGATAAACAGAACCATCACTTAATGGGAACGGCAAGGTGGCTGTAATTGCCTGAATACTCATACAAGTTCAAATACCCCCGCAATACCGACGCGGTTGAAGTCATCCAGCACTCACGTGAAATGCTGGACAATGCTCCACTGAAAAGATTGATCCGGGGGACTACCGGGGCGGCCCGTGGTATCGGACTGCCGCTGATGGCCCGCGGCGCCGCTTTGCCTTTCCAAGCCGGGGCCGCCGCATTCGGCGGTGTCCGGTTGCTTACTCATTCCGCGGGCAGGACGCCGATAGGCGGCGCGTTGCGTGCCATAATAGTGGATGCTCCAGCGGCAATTGTGGCGGCACCATTCAAGATACTTGGAAAAGGGATCGAGGCGGGCCTTCATCAAATGCGCGGCGATATGAATGCCGCGATTGAAGTATTCAATCCGGAACTTGCGGCGGCGCGCAGAATGGGACAGGCAGCCGGAATCGCCGAGGACGCTCCCGCGGTGGCTCGCCTTGCTGAAAAACACGAGGGTCTCATCGAGGATATTAGACGTACACAGAAGGAATACCACCCGCTGCACCGGCGGGCGCGCAAGGGGCAATATTTGGCTCCTGAAGAAATATCAGAGTTAGAGGCATTGATGGGCCGAGGGCGTGCCCTGGAAAGAGAGAGGGTCGGGGTTGTCCATGAACTGAGCAAGCTCAGGGGCGCTGGTGGCCTCAATCTGGTTAATCCGGCGGGTCGTATGCAGGCTATGAAAGGCACATTCGGCCGGACTGTTGCAAGAGGAATTACTGTAGGAGGCCTTGGTGCTGTAGGCTTCGCGGCCGTGGCATTAACCCTCGCGGCGCCCTCGGGACGCAAAAAGCGAATCCTTGAAGTGGGCGGCGAAAGCGAACAGGCCAAGGCGATGTATGTGAATTATCCAGGCACGGCGAACACGCCACACGGCGCCGTGGATGGCGATCTGGTCTTTGCGGCGCACAACCTGCACGGTTCCGGCCGTGGCGGATCCTATTTATAAAGAGGTAAGGAATGCCAGGACAATTTTCAGCACCAGCGAAGTGGCCGATCGCGGCTTCAGGCGCCGGCGGAGGCGTGGCGCAGGCCGTACATGGTCTTGGTGGCGCGGCTCTACTTCCGTGGGCTGGTGTTGAACTCGTAACCGGAGAAACCACCGGTCACAAAATCGGGGGAGCCACTGGTGTGTTTGCAGGCCGTGGAGCCCAGATGGCCACGGAGCGGATATTCGCCAGGTACGCCGCCGGGCTCGCCAAGGGTGTTGTCGGTATAGGCACGGGGCTGGTGGTCGACTTCCTTGTGTATTCCGGAGTCCGGTGGGCCTTCGGCAAGATGGAAGACGAGATTCGCGACGACAACATACGGACACGGCAGGCCATGCGCATCGGGTTCCATACTTCCGACGTATTCCATACCAATGAGAAGCGCCTGCTGACGGGACGGCAGGAATCTTTACGCGCTATCCAGTCGTCGATATTGAATGCCCGGAGTTCCGTTGGGCGCGAAGCGGCGATGATGCGCAGGAGCGTGGACGATTACTTATGAACGAACAAGTATATTCTCCCGAGATGGTCCCGGAACAGATCCACCACATCCCGCCCCCGCCGGAATTCTTTACCCGTGACATGTCCTATTATGAGCCGGACTGGGATGGCATTCCGGAGCTTGCCGCGGCGTTCCCTGACGAGAAGACACGGACTGAATTATCAATGCTCGTGGACCCATGCAAGTGGGCGGCCCACGAAATCAAAGTGATCGACCCGGAGTCGAAGAAGATCGTCCCTTTCGCGGCGCGCTGGTATCAACAGGAACTGTTACAGGACAACGCCCGTTATCAGGTTTGGCGGCTCGGCAGGCAGGTGGGTAAAACCACGATGCTCATGATCAAGGCCCTGCATCATGCCTTCACTCATGAGAATTCCAAAACCCTTATATTAACCCCATACGACGAGCAGGTTAAGAAGATATTTTGGGACCGGCCCGGAATCAACTTCATGATAGAAGAAAGTTCCACGCTAATGGCAGCCCGTGTCGGCCGGCTCACGAAGTCTCCGCCATACAGAGTACGATTCAACAACGGCAGCACCATCACGGGAATGACGTCCGGGACCAAGTCCGGCGCAAGCGGTGGCGCTTCCCGTGGCAAGGACGCCGACTTTATTATCCTGGACGAAGCGGACTATCTTGACGATAACGACCTCCGGACCATTATGGGTATCCGTATCGGTAACCCCAATATCCGCATGGTGGCGTCATCCACCCCTTGTGGCAAACGCGGGCTGTGGTACGACTGGAACCATAACAGCAGGTGGAATGTCCATCACTATGCTTCGGCAGTGGTCCCTCACTGGGATAATATTATGGACTACGACCAGTACGGTAATCCCATCACGTTTGGGCAAGAAATACTGGCCGGCTTCGATGAATACGGAATCATTACGGAAGTACTCGCTGAGTTCCCCGAGGAGCTCATGGGCGTATTCCAAAAGTATTACCTCGACATCATGTTTGGTGTGCCGGAAGCGCTGGCTTCCGCTAATATATCAAAGAACTACAGTGCGTACAAATACCCCGCTCGTCCAAACTACCGGACCAACAAGCGCGTCATGGGAGTGGACGTGGACAAGTACGCCGCGGGTCCCGAAATAGCCATCATCGAATGGAACGATCAATTGAATGCCGCGTTCATCTTGCACAGGCAGACGTTGCAGCGCGGCCGCAAGGGAGAATTGACGCTCACCAAGCTGGCCGACACGATCTGGGAATTGGACCAGCAATTCAAGTGCGGGTTCATCTATGTGGACCGCGGGTATGGCGAGATGGTGATCGAGACCCTGCACAAACGCGGCCACGATGCTGGCGACCGCGCATTCGTGGACAAAGTTAAGCCAGTGTTCTATGGAGACTCCATCGAGGTGCCGGATCCCGTCAAACGGGGCGTGTTCACCAAGATGCCGATCAAACCATATATCGTGAACATGATGTCGCGGTTCACGGAACGCATGGCCGTGTTCGCTTCGATGTACGACATCAAACTGAAAGTACAAATGGAGAACTACCACGTGGTTGCCCGGAGCGCCATCAGTGGCCAGCCGCGCTACACATCCAAGAACGAACACGCGCTGGATGCCGTGATGTTTGCGATGTTCGGACTCGTGGCCAACTTCATGGATGAGCTTATCTTTCCTCGTGGTGCCATTGGCTCCGTAGTGCGCCGATACAACGCCAGCCCGTCCCGGCCTTCATATATCGATCCGTGGACGGATGCCCGCATGCCCAAGATGGACCCGCGGATGCGGCCGGATGTTATGCAGATACACGATCTGCCGGATGGCGCCCGCAGGTCTTTGGCCCGCACGGCATCCCGCAACCGCCGCTCCTATAGCACGGCTCCTCCGCGGACTGCATGGGGCGGATATCGAAATACCAGGAGCCGTTGATGTTCACGATAGACACCGGCATGCGCCCCGTGGGGTTGCGCAACCGCTCCTTTCCCGCGTCCAGTACCACGCGGACCAATGCGGAAATCCAGCGCGATATAGATATTAGTGTAATAGGGCTTGCAAATGCGCAAATCACGGTGTACAATCATGTTGAGAAGAGGTCCCGGGGCCTGTTAGACCGGTATCTCGCCTACTTTGGAACCACGACCGCACGAAACTGGGCGCCCGTGTTTGTGGGGATAGCGGGGGGTACTATCCCGGTAATCCCGCCAGACGAAGCCCAATTCACGAACATTGCGGTCCCGGCATACGAGAACCTAGAGAACAAGCTGCTGGTGCTCTCCCAGAGAATCACGGCAGCAGAGAACGAGTATCGAGCCACGGGCGGTTTGGAAGCCCTTGCAGAACGGAATCGGTTGCAACACGATCTGGAAGTTCTTGCAACCGGGAAGCTCCGTTCCAAGACACAGAGTCAAGTCCCCAGCCTGGAAGCACAACAGGATAAGATGCAGCGTCGCGTTGTGGAGTTAATGGACTCTGGCGCGGACATGTCGCTGATTCAGCAGGCCGACTATTATGTCTCCCAGCTTCAGTTCGAGCGGGAGTTCCGAGACAAAATAGAGGGTTCCGCTGAATACGTTTTGAAGGACATCGTCAAGGACGAAACGGAAAACCTTCAAACGACCAGTGACATTGCCCAGTCAAGTAGCGTGTTTTCGTTTACCACGCAGGAAGAGGCCTTCGACTTCTCCGCCAGTTTTGTAACGCTGCCGCCGAGCGCGCGCGACGACGCTTTCGCAAGTGTCGATGCCGCGTTTACGGAGAGCTCCCGGAGGGAGGCCGTTATTCAGGAAGGTTTGGTGACAGCACTTTCCAGAAGCATCGTGCCCCAGGCCGCGGAGAAAATGTTCGGGGACAAAATCGCGGCCCGCTATTCCAACAGGCTGGTGCAAAAGATACAGCATTTGCTGACCAAGTACGATTACGATGGAGATGACATCGTCAAGAAAATGGATGACTTCATGGTCCGCCGCAATCCGATGTTTCAAGTGTTGCTCGAGGGAATGTCCGCATCCTCTCCGGATTTGAACCAGCGGGTGCGGGACTACTACCATCTATCGGCATACGACATCAACCTGTCCAGGGTGGGTCTGGCCTTTGCAAGGAAGCAGATGCAGTTCGATCTCACGAAACAGTTCATGCGAGACCTACACACACAGGTCTTCAAGAAATGGGGCGGCGACGCACAAAAGCTGCGGATCAAAATCCACGAATTCATAGCAGCGAAACACCTGGAGAGTCTGACCGACAAAGCGGAAGGGTCCCTCACGTCAGGGATCGTGGATATAGAATCCCTGCTGGATCCCACCACCCGGAGGGAGTTGTTCGACCGGATCGGGTCTCAATTGATGAATGTGCTTCAGTCCGCGGCACAGCGCGCATCAGACAACGGCGGAAGGATATAGATGGAAAAGACGACGCTCAGCCGGAGAATGCGGGCTTTTATCAATCCGTCGAGAACGGAAGCCCCACGCGCCCCGGACCTGATGAGCAACAATGTAAAGGGCAAGCCCCGGCGCATAAAGAAGTCGGGCCTTTCCTATTCACCCGGCCAGGGAGGATCGTTTAATGGCGGCCGGATATATGAAGCTCCCCTATTTGACCTCAACGAAGTACGAATAGCATGTGAAGTGGACTCCTTTGTCCGTCGCAGCATTAACAGGCATTGCGACGTATTCACGAAGGAAGGATACGTTATTAAGGGCAACCCAAAAGCCGTGAAGTACTTGCGGCGCCGGCTGGCATACATGGCCACGATGACCGGGAAGCCGCTGAGTATCTTCTTTGGCGAATGCGCCGCGGACTTTATCAAATACCATAACGTATTCCTTATTAAGGGCCGGCTGGACGACGGGGAGTCCCTCCCGGGGATGACTCTCCGTGGAATCACGGATAAGCAGCCAATCTCCGCATACTTCAAGATTGCCGCGCCCACGGTCAGTGTGGCGCGCAAGCGCGTGGGCAATGAAATATTGATGTGGTTGCAAACAGTAAACGAATTCATGCCACAGTTGCAGACAGTCGGTCCCGGTAATCTGCAAACCTCAAAAGGTGGAGAGCCCAATAAGGTCCTGATCCAGCCCCGCAACATGGTACACTTTTACAAAGACCGTGAAGAGGGCGAAGTCTTCGGAACCCCATTCGTGTTGCCAACCATCCCCGACGTCAAGACCCTCCGAGAGATCGAGGGGTACGTTGTCGAGATGGTCCACTTGTTTGCGGACCCCGTGGTCACGTGGCAAGTCGGCACGGAAGCAAACCCAGGCCAGGGGCCGGACATCGAGGAGACGGTGCAGCAGGTGGAGGCCGGGCCGGTATCCGGCATCTACGTCATCCCGGGAGACCAGAAGATCACAGTGCATGGCGCGGCCTCGGGCGTCGATGCCATTGAGTATCTGCAGTACTTCGAGAACCGGGTGTTTACTGGATTGGGTACTTCGCAGACCCAGATGGGGCGAGGTGATACTGCGAACAGGTCAACCGCCACGTCCATGGTCAGCGAGTTCATGGATCGCGTCCGGGGGTACCACAAGGACTTTGCGGCGTTCTTCAACGAGCTGATTATCAACGAGCTTCTTCTCGAAGCAGGGTTCGATGTCTATGACGAGGAAGCGACCGCATGGATCGAGTTTACCGACCCGGACGTGGACACCAAGACCGTTATTTACAACCAGGAGATACAGAAATTCACCAACTTCCTCACGACGCGGGCGGAAGCTCGTGAGCGCATGGGGTACGACGAGTGGACGGAAGAGGATAATGATGACAGTTATTTGAACCTGATTAAGGTACCGCTGGCTATCATTCAAGCAATTGATGAGCCCTACACCCAGGATGCCAAAAATGCGCTCAAGAATGCCGGGGCGCCATCAACGGCACAAGCGAATCCACCGGACCCGAACAAGCCCGCCGGGGCTGCAAAACCAGCGGGCGGCGGCAAGGCCAAGGCGCCGGCCAATCCCAACAAACCAAGCAATCAGCACGGCACTACAACCAAAAAAACCAAAGGGTCTGAGGGCTCGGTGGAACTGGGCGGCATGACCGATATAAGGTCCTTCTTCAAAATCCTGGTACAGCATATCCGGGGGATGGGCGGGTCTTATGATGAGGTCCAGTCTCTGATGGCGGCCATGCTGGACGTGGCATACAACGAACGAATATCGAAGAATGGCTACGAAGAATTCAACGTGGCCATTCAGCGCGAGTTCAACCACATGCGGACCGGTATCGTTGGAATGGTACAGTCGCGCTATTCCAAGGACGCCGACCACTTTAATCTTGGGGAGGCCTCCATAATCTTCGGCGCTTTTGAAGATGCAATCAGAGGGGTCATGGAGGGCCACCTCCGCGGCCAGTTCGAAACCGGAATGAGGCAGTGCATAGACGACACGAAACTCAACGGTATCGATCCAGACAACGCGGAATCCCGAGTGTCGGAACTCCTGGATCACTATGCAACCGACTGGCAGCAATATACGAAACTGATTTACCAGAGGATTGTCGCGTCAGTATCGAAAGCGACGCATCGGGAAGAGGCCGTTGAGCTTACACAGGGCGTTTTCGAATCCCTCACGTACCTGGTTGAAGCCAAGGCCAAAACCGAATATTATCACGCAAGGAACTTCGGTTACGGATACGCCGCGTATGCCGTGGGAGAACAGGCTCTTGTCATCCAGCACTTCTCCCGGTGCGTGAAGTGTGGCCACAAGGACCGCATCGCATTAGATGGGTTCTCTCTATACACATTACCCCCGTTCCACTATAATTGCGAGTGCGAGGTCAAGGTGGAAAGGTAAGACAAGGAGGCTCTATGTCAAAATTCATGATCGGTATTCTTGAGTCCTGGGAGCAGGTCCCCAGCCAGCTGTCCTTCGTATCCCCAGTACGAGGACAGTACTCCCGGGTCAACTTCGGAGAAGGTATTGCCGACATGCTGGCGACCGAGTCCTCCGAGTTAAGCCAGGCCCTGCAGGACGGATCCATTCGTCCGGAGATATGGGCGATTGAGGAAGGCTCCACGAAGAACCATAACCGGTACCAGGGAAGGAAGCTCATCGGCGGTTCCCCAGACCCCGAAGGCAACCCAAGCGGTGTCCAGTCCTGGTTCTACCCATTCCCCAAGCCGATCCTCGTCAACCATGATTTGGATGTCGACCCGCTGGGCAGAGTAATGACCCCCGAGGATGCCAAGTATGTTCGTCGCAACGGCAAGGGTGGGATTTATATCTACCCTGAAATCACCCAACCGGAAGGTATCGGAAAGGTGTTCCGCCGGGAATACATGACGGGCAGTATCGGCACCCAGAGTGACTCCGCGGTGTGTTCCATCTGCGGCCATGATATTGTGGCCGCGCAGGAACCATGCGACCACTGGAAGGGGCGCAGGTACAAGAACGGATCGCAGGATCCCAAAGGCGAAATGGCTGAATGGATTCTGGGCAACTTATGGTTCCAGGAGTATTCGTTCGTGAACCAGCCGGCCAAATCAACGTCCGGTGTGACGCGCGTGAATACGAAGGAAGCATTCGAGGCCTATCTTCAGTCACACGGCGACATCGTCATGAGCAGCGAAAGCGTGGGGAAACGCACATGCTATAACTGTCAGGGCGACGGGCACGTCTGCGACGGTAAGGGGAAATGCCTTACCGAGCCGCAGGAAGCCTTTTACATCGTCAAACTGGACACCCCGCGCATCCATTACTGGATGCCCAAGGAGTACCAGACGACCGCGGGATCCGCGTCAGCAACCACAACAACGAAGGAGGGAGCTGCAATGGTTAAGCTCGTCATTCCAGCCGGCGAACTTATTGAAGCCAAGTTATCATCCGCAGCTCGCAACAAGCTTCCTGACAGCGCCTTCTGTGGACCGGGACGTTCCTATCCGGCCCACGACGCCGCTCACGTGCGGAATGGCCTGGCAAGACTGTCGCAATTCGGGGCAAGAATGCCGGCCGCCACACGAGCAAAAGTCCTTGGATGCCTCCGGAGCCGAGCCTCAAAGTTCGGCATCAAAGCCGGAGGAGCCGATAAGAAAGAGATGGTTCTTCTTACCGGTGACGAGGCGAATGCATGGATCGAGCAGTACTGTGCATCCAACAGTCTCAAGGATGCGTACGACATTCTCGCCCCAAAAACAGAGGCGGAAATCGACGCGATGCTCGCCACCGCGTGGGCCGAAGCGGACTCTGAAGGAGTGCGCGAGGCGGAGCGCGAGGAGATGCAGAAACAGGAAGAGTTCCTCAAGAGTCTTCCCGAGAACGTATTCTGCGGTCCCAACCGCTCATTCCCCGTCATCAACTATTTCGCCGTCCAGGTTGCGAGAGCCGAGCTCTCATGGCCCAACGTGCGGGAGAAGATGTCGGAAGCTCAGCGAGCCCAGATAGCGAATAAGATCGACGAACTGGAGCAACAGCTGGACGAATCCGGTGAGTTTGCCACGGAATCGGCCATCACGAAACCAGAATGGCTGGAGTGGGATGATCCAGTCACCCTGGCCAACATGATCGAGACTGCGGTTCCGTCCGCGGTCGAGGGGTTCAAAACAGGAGAGTCGACCGAAACGGACACAACGACACCGTGCCCAAATTGCAAGACTCATGCCGAGGCCCTCACCGAGGATGCGAAGGAACAAATCGCACGGCTCGAAGACCAGGCCAGCGTTTTGCGCGAGCAGAACAAGCAGTTGCACGCCGAACTGGATGCGCTCAAAGCGACTTCCGAGTCGCAGAAGCAGGAGATCGCACACCTGCAGGAGCAAAACGCCGAGCTTGGCGCCAACACCCACAAGGAACTTTTGGACCGTCTGGTAATGGCGAAGATTGCCACGGGCACCAAGAGGACCGAGGAGCAACTGCGCGAGCATTATGCGAAGATGTCCGTCGAGACGCTCCGCGACATGCTCGATGATGTAACCCAGGAAACCAGCGCCACGGCAACCACGTTGCCGGCCGCGCGCCCCGCTACTGAGTCTGGAACCGCCCCGGTGGGTGCTTCGGTCGAAAGCACAACCCAGGACGCACCTCCCAAAGACACGCCAAAGGTTTCCCGCTTTGAACAAGCGGTTCAAGCCACCGGCGCGACCAAAGAGGCAAAGGCTCAGAAGAGGTAAATATCAAGCCTTTAAGGAGGGCTGAATCATGGCAACAGCAAGAACACAAGCCCGCCCTAACGTTTACGGAAGCGGCGGACTTATGCCACAGCCGTACATTGACCGGAGCGCGACCGGACGCGGACGAACCAACAACCGGCTTATCCGCGGCCCGAAGGTTGACGTGGTGCCAATGTATGGGCTGGAGGTAGACCCGGCGCCTTCGGCCGACATCCACACCAGTTTGTCGGTCAGTAAGGCACTGAGTTACAAATGGACGCATGACCAGAACACGGCGTCCCAGGGACTCGTTGTGCTCCCCAAAGGGCACATCGTGTCTTTCAACAACAACGGCCTGCTCGACTACGCGGACTGGGACGTCCGCGGTGGTAACTACGCGCAGACGCAGTACCTCAACGGAATGTCCTACCTCAACCTGTTCCGTCCGGTAGCCGACCGGCTGGCAGCCAATCGACCTGGCATCGCCACCCGCGGTTACTTCGAGCTCCCCGTGTTCGCATCCTATGCGGATGCCGTAGCGGCCAACCACCGCTGGGGCGCGATCATCGCCTACAACGGCGAGATCAAGCCGGGAGACCTGATGCGCGTGTGCGGCAGCACCAAGGAAGGCGTGCTGTCCGTGGGCTGGCTGACCAACAAGCAGAACACCGCGGGAGCCAAGATCACCGCGGCCACACAGGCGGCCGACCGCGCATTTTGCCAGGTGTACGAATTCGATGACGGCCCGACATTCGAAGGCCTGTTGAACTGGGTTCAGTTCGACAACCCCTTCGAGTTCGAGTTTGGCAAGGGCATGTGGACGGGCGATCCCGCCGACGACGGCTACGCCGATTACGAGGGCAACAAACGCCGCTACTGGAGAGACCCAAGCTCCCCAACCGGCTTCTCGTACGGACCGAATGCGGCCGGCGAAGGCATGTACCCGTACGACCCGCGCCTGCAGGACCCGCTGTTCCGCGACGCCATGGGCATCCCCAACCTCACGGACGGGGCCAACTGGCAGAGCTGGCAGCATGACAAGATCAGCAGTACGACTGGCACGGCAACGACACTCGTGTTCAAGCTCTACTACTACCGCTTTGCCGGTATCGGACAGGCACTGAACCTGGCGGGCACCGGCGCGTTTGTCGACGAGGGCGATTTACTCGTCGAGCCCGTGGGGGACCCCCTGGTTCCTTCCACGGCGGACTCGTTCACCACATGGATCCAAGCGGAAGCCTGCTGGAATATCGGCTCGGCAATCGCGTCATGCGTGGACGATGGGGTCGGTACCATTACCATTACCGTCACTGGCTTAACACCCAGTACTCCGGGCACTTCCGTGGATTGCTTCTTCCGCGCACAGGGCCAGGTCGCCGGAGTCCCAGTCAACATCGACATCAGCAGGTGCATCGGGGTCGCCCGGTTCGCCATGATGGTGAGATAAAGAGGAGGGAACATGCTTACCAAGATTTTCAGCGCGACCGAGTCGCTCAAGGAATGCAAAAGCATCTCGCAAGTAGGTCAGCTCGTTCTCGGCCTCGAGGCGAAGAACATTGAGGTCAACTACGACAACCGGCTGCTCGATGCCCTGTCCGAATTCAATCTCGGCACCAAGGAATCCGAACGCATCTCCCTCAGCGAGTTCCTCACGAGCGACGATGCGTCGGTCCTGCTTCCGCGGGTGATCTACGGAACACTTCGCGAAGCCGCCGAGCCACTGCTCATCTTCAAACAGTTCTTCAGCATTGTGCGCCTGAACGCCGGAAACTCAATAGAGTTCCCGTCCGTCAGCGCCATGACCGCCGGCGACATCGCCGAAGGTCAGCCGTACCCCAAAGCGGTCGTGGACTTCGGGCTCCACAAGAGCCTGGAGATCAAAGTCGGCAAGTTCGGCATGGCGTTCGGCGCCACCGACGAAGCCATCAGCGACTCACTGTGGGACGTCATCGGGCTTCTGACCCGCGGCGCCGGCCGAGCCATGGCCCGCTGGGAAGAGACCAAAAGGGCGAACAACTTCCACATGCACGCGCACGTGCGTTTCGACGGCGAGTCCGTGGAGGGTTCCATGGAGCACCCGACAGGCTACGGGTTCAATCCCACCCTGGCCCCCGGCTCCGCTCCCGGCGCCACCTCGCTTGCCCTCAACGACACTCTTTCGACTCTCGACTGGATCGAGATGATCGCCACACTTATGGCCCATGAGTTCACGCCCACAAACGTGCTCATGCACCCGCTGTACTGGCCTTCGTACGCGAAGACCATCTACTTCGGTGGCCTGGGCAACGTCTCGAAACGGTGGGACCCGAAAGGCGTTCCGCTGGGCGAGGGTGCGATCGGAGCGGCCCTGCCGTTCGCAATCGATCCCATTCTCACACCGCGCGTGTTCTTCGACAAACAGAAGAAAGTTGGAGACCTGTATGTCGTGGACCGCAACGAAGTCGGCGTCGAGCTCGTCAAAGAGGAAATGTCCTCGGACGAGTGGAAAGAACCCGAAGCCGACATCCGCAACATCAAGGTCAAAGCCCGCAAGGGATGGGGCATCCTGAACAAGGGACGCGCCGTCATCTGCGCCCGCAACATAGCGGCTCAGCCGAGCTACGACCCGACCGTCACCTTCACGCACCAGGTGTAAGGTCTGTAAAGAACAAGCAAAAGGCACGGGGGAGCTTCGGCTCCCCCGGCCCCTTGCTTCTCGGAGGAATCCATGTATAAAGTCATGCTCGACATCGGGAACCTGAACTTTCATGCAAACGACTGTATCCCACCGATTACGCTAAACCGATACATGCCCGAGGCGGAAGTCGAAGAGATAACGCCCACGCTGCAGGCGGGGATCGAACAGGGACTGATACACATCATGGACCTGTCGGCGCCGGACGCCGAGGATACGTCGGAGCAGGAACCAAACGACGGCTTCAACGACAACCCCGAAGAGGCCATCGCCAAGGGCGGCCGGCCCACCAGCGAACAACGCTGCGAAGCAAAGACAAAAAGTGGGTCACGCTGCAAGAACAAGGCGCTTCTGCACTCAAAGCATTGTTCCAAACACATCACTCCGGAAGAACTGACCATCGTTGATACCAAACTCGCCGAGGGATAATAACCGCCATGGTTTTTGGCTTTGTAGACGATCTCAGAGTAACCAGAGTATCACCAAGAGAGATCCAGTCCAACGTATCCCTCGACTCGGAGATTCTGGTATACTTTTCCCAGGCGGTCGACCGCGACACACTGACAGCGGGGACTTTCATCGTTGCCAGTAACAGCATGCGGCCCATTCCGGGTTATGTGAGTTACGAAGCCACGCAGGCCGGCGAATTCATTGGCCGGTTCCGTCCACAGCAGCCGTTGGATCCACAGACAACTTACCAGGCGACCATCGTGGGTCTGGCCAATCCATTCACGGGCGGGACCAATGCTGTCGTCAAGAATATTGTCGGCAACAGCATGGGCAAAAACTTCGTGTGGAACTTCTCCACCGGAGACGTGTCCATCCAGCCGCCGTCCGCGGAACTCCCGTTTGAATATTCATCCATTTACGACACGCGGCCGCTCTTCCGATGGGCGCCCGTCACCGCGGCCGAGTCCTACCAGATTGAGATCGGGTACTCCGAACTCATGGACCCATTGCTGGTGCCACCGGCTGGCCAGCCCGCGGTGATTATTCCCGCCATCGATTCGGAGACGCAACTTCCAAACACTGAGTGGCGCCCGGACGAGGAACTCCCGGCTGGGGTCCAGTACTTTTGGCACATACGAACATTGGTGGCCGGACAATGGAGTGCGTGGTCACTGCTCCACTCGTTCTACGTGTTGGAGCCAGGGCAGGAAGCCCCATACGTACCTCAGACGACCGGGCCAACCTGGGAGAATGTAGGCCAGGTACTTTCCGGCAACGAACCCTTCATGATTATCGGGATCGATCCGCCTGACTTTTCCATGAATGTTGACCCTGAATATTTCCGTGTTACGTTCAATCGCAATATAAACCCCGATACCGTTGATCTGAGTTGCGTGACCTTGTTCGGCAATAAGATACTGCAGTCCGATCCGAACGTGCGCGAACCGGGTACAATAGGAATAGAAAGCGTGTACGTGGACGAGGACGAACCAAACGTTCTGATCATCGTGCCGGAAGGCGGGACGCCACCAGGCCCATCCCCGTCACCGGGGACAGGGAGCGGCGGTATGGACATCCAGCAATACGAGAACCTGTTCCGGGACATCCTGCATGTCAGTGGCCGCCGGTGGGCGTTTGGCAAGCACTTCATGGACGTGACGGAACGCGTTGAGGGAGAAGACGAACTTTATACAGACACGCTGCACGGGGAACTCCGGTTCACTCGCCGCGCTCCGTATGCGCCGGCCAGCACGTGGAAGCACACAATCTTTGAGCTGGAACTGGCTGGGGAAACGGCCTCTGTCGAAGTCCGGGCACGGTTCACAATGCCTGACGAGACCAATTTACGCCTGTACGTATCCGCCGACGATGGCATGACCTACTCCGAAATATTGTTCTCGTACGACCCGGCCAAAGAGATACAAACGGGGATAGCGGATGTCGTACAGGGAAACAAGATGAAGGTCAAAGTGGAAATGCGCGTCATGGACGAAGCCCTTACCCCGGCCATGGAATGGTTCATAGTCTTATTCAACGAGGCGCTGTTGTAACATGGACGGATCGACACCACAGGAGCGAGTTCGCGGCAAAGCTACCCTCGCCATGCTGGGCGGCGGTGGCTTTGGTGCGGCTTCAATGTATTCCGCCGTGTCAGGAGCAAGCCGCGGCCTCCCACCGATGCTCGCCGGCAATCGGATGTACGCCGGAGTTGGAGCGGCAGCTGTCGGGACCGCCCTGGGGGCCGGCCTTGTCATGGGAGGAATTGCGAGTAAGGCATACGACCCAAACCGGTCTCCATTGGAACGACTGGGCGGCGCCACGTGGCGAGGAGCCTGGGGCGGTGCGCTACTGGGTGCGGCGGGAACGCCAATTACCATGGCGTCCCTGGCCAGGAATGAAATGCCGAGGATGCGGGGAGCCCATGGGAACATTGAGGCGGCTCGTGTCCAGGAACTTGACCGGCTCAATCAGAATCCTATCAAGGTCGCTGGCGAGCGCCTGAAACCACGTCTAAATGCCAACGGCCAACTCGAACACGTTGACGCCAGGACGGGACAGGCTTTTGAAGGACCGCGGTCGTGGCAGAGTGCGGAACACGCGAGACTGAAAGTCCCGCACGAAGTGCCCGCTCTGGAAAGCTCGATGCTTCGCAAAGAGTCATGGAAATGGATGGCCAAATCAGAAAACCTGGGCAAGTGGGGGCGGGTGGCCCTGCACCGCGGGGCCATCGGCGCCGGCGTCATGGGCGCCATTGGGCTTGTCGTTGGCCTGCACGGGGCAGTCACCCAGCCCGCGGACCGAATGTATTCGAATACCGCGATGTATTAAGGAGATGAGATAAATGCCGATCCCAGGAGAAGCAGCAGCAGGCATGGCTTCCACCACCGCACGAGCGGCCGGGGTATTGCCGTGGCTTGGCATTGGCGCCGGGGCGTTCATGTTTGCACGGGCCGAGCCCGACACGCGCCATGACGTCCTGATGGGTGGGCTCGCGGGCGCGGCCCTTTCGGGTCCAGGGCGCCGGGCCATCGGCGCCGGGAGTAAGGCAGCGCTTGGCCTCGGCGGTCAATTCTATGATGCCGCGATACGTCCAGCGGCCCGCAATTTGTGGTTGAACAACATGCCCATCGAAGAAATCGGAGCTTTTAGTGCCGGTCTTGGGCGTACGGCAAAATATATGGGACGAGCATTCTCCCACGAAGCAGGGGCCTCGATTCGGTCCATGGGGAGCAGCGCATGGCGTGGCCTTGGCGTGGGTGCGGCCGTTGGAGCCGCCATTGGCCTTGGATATTCCGCACTGCAATCGAATCAACCGATCGTATAGGAGCATACGATGCCGGAACAGACAACCAACATCCAGAAGTCCACCGGGTCGTCTCTATATGAGCGCCAAGTCGGTTTCGCGGATGCTTTGCGAGAGACGCAGTGGCAGCAAATCCTCGCCCTGCTGACCGCGGCCGTGTCCGACATTGCCGACCCAACGGCTCTCGACGGCCGCTTCAATGCGATGTCTTTGATTGACGAGGATCTGCAGGACCAGATCACCGGCATCCTGAACGGGACAATTCAGTTCACACAAATATATTTGCCAGACATGTTTGCCTTCGGAGAGATACAGGTTGCGTTCGGGGATGGTGGCCATGCCCATGCGGGCGGCGCAAGCGGACAACAGGTATCACACCCAAGTCTTCTGGACATGACCGCGGACGACCACCATACGCAAGTGCACGGCCTGGGAGGGTCAGACCATACCGGGCCGTTGGCGGAAGCGCAAGTAACGTGGGACATCACAGGCGGGCATGCGCACGACGGCACGGCCGGCAAACAAATCAGTCATCCAAATATTGTGGATATAGGAGAGGACGACCACCATCCGAAAGAACACGATTTAGATTCACATACGGGGACACTCGACGATGCCAGTGTGGCGGTGGCACAAGCAGGGCTGGTTGCAACGAGCCTGCACGACGCGATCACGGAAATGCTGGGCATGACCACGACGCATGCGGAAGCCTCGGCCACGGCGGCCCATGGGCTGAGCCTGCTCGAACTAGCGGCCCTCGGAGCGGCCGAGGCTTCGGTGCTTTCCGGACACATGGGAGACCCTGTGGGCCACGCCGACGTCGCCCAACATACCCTCGACATCGGGACTCTGCAGACGGATATGTTTAGCTTGCAGGGCACGGTGGCCGGGATAGGGAGCGACGTTGCCGATTTGTTGGCCTGGCAAACCGGGATAGACCTCGTTCTCCCAACCAAGTTAAACATCGCCGATCTGATCCCGACGTTACTGGCATGGGGCGGCGGCGGAGCCGTCCTTGGAGGAGTCACCGCGCTGGAAGCGGGGACGTTTGATACTTTGATGGCCGGGATTCTGGAGGCTACCAGTCTGGCGGCCGCATCCGCTGCTATCGAGAGCCTGGATGTCACAACCATGCTTACCGTCAGCGGTGGACTGGCTTTCCCCGCCGCGTCGATAGACCCGGCATGGGTTGGTCCTCTGGTCGTGGGGTCGACGTGGAATGCCGCGCCCACGGACCTGAACGAGAGCCTGAACAATATCCGGGCGGTCATGGCCACTGTGTCAGGAGAGCCCTGGAACCTTAACGGCGCAAATCCGCCGGCGTTATCTCCGACATCATCATTCGCCGGGGAGACCCTCCGGACCTTTGAAGAGCTGGAGTGGTACAGGAACTGGTTCGTCGGGTCCATGTGGACCCGAGGAATGATCGTTGACGTTTTCGAAGACGCAAGCGGAACCGACTTGCTGGGCGGGGGCGCCACGATTGCGGACCATGCCTTACGGGGCGCGGGAACGTGCCTATCCAAGGAATATGTGTACACGGCCACGATGTACACCGTGGAATACGTCAACGTCCACGTGGAGGCGGAGGACCCTTCCGCGGTCACGGTGACCGTTATTGCTGACGGTATGAATAATCCTGCCATCAACGACACGCAATTCGACAACGACTTCCTGCTGGACTTCACGGGACAAAGTATCCAATTGCTGATTGAAGTATCAAATAACACGGCCGTGTATTCATACGGCGTCCTGCTCGGGAGGCTATCATGAGGATATCCGAACTGACGCCCAGGCACCAATTCTTGAAGATGTGGGACGGCGTGGAAGAGCGCTGGTGGCTCGATTACAACGCGATGCTTGTGCATATGACGGCGGTGGGCCTTGGACAGAACATCCACGACGTCCGGGCTCAAGACATCCTGCGAACCAAGTTGAATCCGGGTACCGCGGATCCGTTCAGCGACACGGTACAAGAGCACACGGATAACGTAACACTTCACAACGCATACGCAACCACGTCGCGTCTCCTTTTTGACGGCGCGCTGATTCGTGGACAGATGGGAAAGGTATATCTGCCCACCCCAACGTTTACGAGGAATGAACTGCTGTACATTGACGGTATCCTCAGAGCCGAAGGGGCTTCCCATGATTACACAGTGGGCCACCAGCTCGGTGTCCAGACGACGATCACCATCAACGACTGGGACGAGGTGCTCAGTGACGAGAGCGTCATCCAGGTCGTATACGACGAGAAGTACTAAGGAGGTCCGCCATGAGCGGCAACAACGTTAATCGCCGGACACAATTACGAAGTGTCATCAGAGATGGCAACGATTCCATCATATTTGCCACCGATCCTCCGGTGGGGAATCTGGAGCTGGCAAATGGCGTCCTGTTTCCAGGTCCGGGCAACTTCCTGCCGGAGCAGTTTAATCTCGTGCAGATACTGGTAGTCTCCTCATTCGACTACTTCTGGAAATTGGAGACCAATCTGAACGTATCGGGAGCACCGGCGAACTGGCACGCTCAGACAATCTACGGCGCGGCTCTGGCGGGAATTCCCGTCTCGCTTCCCAAGGCAATCTGTATCCCCTGCTTCAAGGATACGCAGGTCCGGTTCATGTTTGACAACGGGGCCGGGGGCATGGGAGGACCGGGGCCGCGCGTCGGTATTTGCCGTGTTGAGCTCTTTGGATACTATGACTATTCCGTGGGGCAGCAGGTACTCTAATGGCATTCAAGCACGAGTACACAGTCGCCTCTGGTCCTTTCGCGGTTAACCCCGTGCTGGCGCAAGCGGATGTGCACTGGATACCGTATCTTACCACCGGGGACTACGCCTTCGAGTTGTTCGATGTGCTGGGTCTTCCCGCGGGATGGTCGCTTTCCGGCGGGAGTACGGGAACAGCTCAAGTCGTCGCGCTGGCGGAGCCATGGACCCAGAATGACAAGGTTCTGGAATTGGACTGTGTTGGCTATCAGAGCGTCGACATTGGCACCCCCGCATACTTTGCGCCGGGGGTCAGCAACGGGCGTTATGCCGTCGAGTTCACGGTTGACCTTCGGGACATGAGCGCTGCCGGACAATTCGATGTCATGGTGTCTTCCGGGAACAATGAGTTCCGTGTGAAGTTTATGCAGGACAACCTCTACATCTGGTCCGAGAATGCAAAGAAGTGGGTTCTCGTATATGACCAGAATCAGTGGCCGCAATACCCGGACATTCAGAACAGGATATGCAAGTTCCGTTTCACTATAGAGCCAGGGTTTACCTGCTTCGGTTACGTCACCATTTACGACGAGATAGGGGCGGAGTGGATACCCTTCCTTATGAATACGATAACCTTCGCTGGAGGCACCAACCCCACGCCGTCGTGCGATGCCCCGCCCCGCACCGCGGGCGAATGCCACCTTCGGCTGTCGAACACCGGGGCGGACTCCACGGTTCGAGTTGACCACGTGAAAGTCTACAAACCGGCCGACCCGGCGCTGTCCCTGAGCCCAACGAAAGGGATTTTGGGAGAGCCTCCGTATAATCGTTATGAGATCCACATGGGGACAACGGAAGATTTCATACCAGTGCCGGGGACCCTGGTAGGAACCGTTCCCGTTCCTCCGTATTCCACACCGCCGGGGCCGCTCTCTTTTACCGTCCCCGGGATTCCAATTGGACGCAGTTGCTTTATTAAAGTGCTGGTGGTGGACGACACCAACGGGACTTTCTCACAGAGCAACGAGATTGAGTTCCTCATTCCCAAACCAGCAGGGGCCTGGGTCTGGTCCAAAGTCGTGGCATTCGTGCGATGGGGTTCCTGGTTATGGGGTCGCATATCCAAACAGGGCGACCATCAAACGTGGTTGTGGGTAAGGGCCGCTTTAAGTGCGGTGCAAAGCACATGGGTCTGGACCAAGGTTGTCGGGGACGGTGGGTGGGCCGGCTGGGTATGGGGCCGCGTCTCCGCCGGACGCACCCGTGACCTTTTTGTCTGGGCGCGCGCCGCCGCATCCGGAGTTCACATGCCATGGCTGTGGGCCACGGTAGTAGGAATCCGGAGTTTGTTTGTGTGGGTCACGGTAAGAGTCGCGGCCGCGGGGCAAGGGTGGCTCTGGGGCAGGCCCGCGATCGCGGCGCGGCGCGGTATATTCCTGTGGGTAATGACAGAAGAATCGGACGACTTCATAATCAAGAAGCGCGAGAATGCAATCAGGTTGCTTGTTAACGTTCAATGGCAGCAGCAGTTGCATGGAGATTCTAACAGTTAAGAGGAGGCATCATCATGGCCGTACTTGAACCAACCATCAAATTCTTCAAACTCGCGGTCGGCCTGGCCGCGGGAGTGAGCGCCGCGACGGATTACACCACGTTACTCGGGACACCGGCGTGGAACATCTCCTACCCGCCCGGCGGCCCTCAAAGCGGCAACTGGGTCGGCCAGGTTGATGCGGGCGCCGGCGGAGTCCCTGGTGAAGAAGACCACTGGGCCATTCCGCCGTTTCTGGCGGCACCACTAGGGCCGGTCGATTCCGGGGTCGGGTTCTACTCGGACACCTCGCCCACTAAACGCGAGATCATCCAGAAGAATCTGTCGTCCCTGGTCAACATCGGGATATTCAACAATCTGGAAGTGGTCCCCGCGGGCGCGGTCCCACCGTCGGTTGCTTCCGCGGAGAACTGCGAACTCAAGACGTACGACGAACCCTACGGGTCTCCGCCAACGCAGGCTTCCGAGCCCATCACGAACGTGGTGGGGACGCAACACAGGTTCTGGTTGTCGGCCGCGCAAATCGCCTACCACGTGTACGATTCCGGCGGCGGCACATGGGACCCGCAGCTCAACAAGGTGCTGCCCGGCCCTTATTGCCTTGGCGAGGCGCCCGGGCGCGTACCGGGAGGGTTAGTCCCCAACGACCCCCTGGACCCGCCGGCCAACCCGCCACTGCCCGACGCGGACAACGTGTGGCGCTTGATTAGCGTGCCGCCGCCACAAGGTGTTGGCGCGTTCCCAATCGGATCCCGGACCTACAGTCGCATCGGTTGCGATGATGTGGCCGCGAACCCGGCCACGTCCTGCAGTGGCGGCGCCGCGGAGATTCAATTGCAGATTGCCGTCCCGTTTGATGCGACAGCGCGCACCCACATCTGGGCGCTCGCTCTCGAATACACTTACGCGGTGGAATAAACAATGAGACCAGACTTCATCATTACGACCCACGGGGGCCAGCAGTTCAAAAGGTCAGAGATGACCGAAGAACAGTGGCGCTTGTTCTACACGGGCGAACAGTGGCTAATTGATGGCAAAACGTACAGGATGCTGTCGGACGACGTAGCCAACCTGGTGGTCCTGTTTGAAAAGACGAGGACCACTGTTCGCGCCCGGACAGAATGGGGTCGCGCTCGTTTGTTCTGCTACAACACAGGACGCATTTTCCTGGACGCCGACCCCAAGGGTTCGCACTGGACCGGGACGGTCTTCGGCACTGTGTACCTGGACAAGCACATCCTGCACAAATTCGCGTTCACCAATGACGGGCAAATCCCATCAGTGGAGGAATTCACGAGTGTTCAGCCAATCGTGTAAGTACACACTGACTATTCGGCGTATCCAAAGCGTTGATGGCGAAATCATGCCGACGGAAGTCGTGTATTATTTTGCGCCGTTGATGCCGCTTTGGGGAAACCCCGAAATAGTGGGGCTGGACATGCGGACGCTGGTGACTACTTTGCCTTCCGAGACCGTTCCCATTTACATGTACCAGGCGTCCTTGGATGCCTGGCGCGGCATCGGTCGTGGGAATTTGTGGACACAGCCCGACGTGACGCAATCCCTGGACGAATTACTGGCGTCCGGAGCTGACCCGAACATGATTGCCGCGATCGAATGCTACGTGCGCTGGCGCTCACAGTACCTCATGATTGTGGGACAATTCCCCAACCTGGGGTCTTCCGGCTCCGGAGAGAAGGTCCTCGGAGACTTCAAGATTGTTCATCGCGGTAGCGTGGCCGATTTACAAACGGCCTTACAAGCGCACATCATTCCCGAGATGAATGCGTGCTACTATGCGCTCACTGGCGTACAGAAGACAAAAGCATCGGCGCGGATTGTGATTCGAGGGGCCAGTCCTCTTGCTGAAATGGCACACCAGCGCGCTCTGGCAAACATGCCTCCAGGAGTACGCAACAGGAGGAACTGGGACAGATGGTGACCCGGCTGGACAGCAAAACACGATTGCGGGTAGACATCCGCAAGGTCTCCACGCCCGAGCTAGTGGCGGAGTTCGAGCAGACCATGGACGAAATCGCGGACCACGTGCTGTATATCCGCCGGGATCGGGCGCAGGCGCACCGGTGTTTGCAGGCTATCCGCCAGCAATCCCGAGGACTGGGTTTTTGCCCAACGTGTTACGGCACCGGCAATCCGATTATTATTGAGAGACACTTGGGCCGGCACTGGTCGCAGGCCTCTCCCGGCAAGCTCACAAGGTCCTACGAGAGGGTCGATCCAGGGATGTTGTCCACGCCAAGCACGAACGTGTTCCTGAAACCAGTGGCGCATCCAAAACCAGGGGACCTGATAGTTCGAGTGGAATGGAATAAGGTGACGATGGTCCCGGTCAGCATCATAGAGATATTGAGTATCGAAGCTGTCACCGATGAACGAGAAGAGCAAGGCATCCTGGTTTTCTATCAGTGTTTCTGCCAGGTAGAGAGCATCAACGTTGCCGCATTTGAAAGCCTGCTCAGGAAGGAACGACGAATCCGCGTCATCGATTAGGAGATTGCCATGGCCGAGCTGATACCGAAGACACAGGACACAATCCAGGCTTTTGCGGAACTGCAGCCGACCAAGCCCGAGAACCTTGCGCGCGCGGGCGAAACGGCGTTTCCGGGGGCTCTCGACAAGTGGCCCGTCTTCGACGATGGATATAATCTCAAAGCGTTCTCCAAATATTCCCACGACATCTTTTGTTCCATAATTGCGATCGAGTACACGTTGCTGGCTCTTCAATCCGGCGGAGTGCTGCACATCCGCGTCGAATATTCCGCGGGATACACCACGGCGGATCCCAGCGGACAAAACCTGGCCTTCGAACAGATACTCTTTCCGGAAGTCCCGGACTATGTGGGGCGCCGTATATATGGAAGTCTCCGGGTGGTATTCCGGGGCCGGGAACTCGTACGAACATCAGAATGGAACGAAGTCGTGGTACCTGCGTCGGACCCGGTAGATGTGGCGGGCATAGAGATCGTGCCCGCGGGTCTGATCGAGAACGGAGACGTCTTCGTTATTCATTATGATATAAGGGCGCATCTGCCAGGCCAAGGAGAGGGATCATGAGCAAACTAAAAGGATATCTGGACCTCGTGGATGAGTCCGTCCGCGAGGAACAGCTGAGTAGGCTCAATAACTGGTCCAAACCAGCGGTCGACCTCACCGTGCTCCGCAACATCAAGACAGGAGGGGTCCTCGGGGAACCCGTCGAAGTAACGGATTATCAGATACGCCAGGTGACGGAACTTGGCCGACTGTACATATACGATCCCGGCTCCGGACAAGACGAGGATGCCGACCTGCGCATCGTAGAACCTGACGATGGTGGTGGCGCACCACAAACCGGCCGATGGATAATGGTCGCCGACATATCCGCTTACCAGTCCGGTGTGCCCAGTAAAGAACAGATTGTCATGCCCAGCGCTTCCGCGGTGGTGGACACCGTTCCGCGAGAGGCAAACGTTCATGGCGCGGAATGGATATGTACCATCGAAAAAGTCACTGTGAATGGGTTCAAGACCGTGCAGATATTAGCCTGCTGGGACGACACCTCCGGTGTTCAGGAGCTTCAGACACCAACCGCGTCGATTGGGGACGCAAGTAGTATCACACTGAGCGTGACGGCGGATGTCGATAACATATACCTGAATTGCAGCAATGGCGACGCGTCGTACAGTGCACGAATACGTATTCGCCGGATCATGATATAGCACAACCTGTTGTGGCAATCGTCAATGTGATGTACAATTAGCCAAGGAGCGTCAGGACCCGATGAACACACGTGTGCGAGACAAAGACGTTGCGGCTCCAGCCGGGGCATACCTTGGTATAAGCTCGGACAAGATCACCGAGGTGGGCAAGCAGCATCAGTTCCTGACCCCAGCACAAAAGACGGCACTCACAACGGGAGCGAATGCCGATGCACAGCACTTCCACCTGAACTCGCCACAAATGGTGGAGTTCGGACAGAATGGGATCGTTATTGCGGGACAATATATGGAGACGAATGGTGTCCCGTCCAACGTCCGTGGAATACCGATGGCGAACGATGGCAAACTTATATCGATCTCCATTCTTATGGCGACGCCTGTTGCGGCCGCCAATCTCAGGGTCAGGGTGTATGCCGACCTGGTTATTCTGGCGGACATGATCGTCCCGATAGGAAACCGCAAGTGGTTCGTCAGGAATTTGACAGCGGAATTCGACGCGGAACAAGAACTAAGATGCAAGATCATACAAGGACGTATAGACAAACCCACGGTCCTTGTTGAATTCAGATGGAGGTGAGCTTAAATGGCTCGCGTAAGAACTCTTGTTAACACCGATGGGGGGACATGGCCTATCACGGCATTGGGTTTCGACACGCCAATTCCAGCGACCACAGGCACCCTCGACATCAAAGACTCTTTTACCGATGAGGGGATCGGGGGCCTGTTACAACGCGGTGACCTGGTGCTTTCCGCGACACACGCATTGCGCGTGGACCTTCCCGCGGGTGGGACGGTGGACCTGGTGGACAGCGCGTATTTCGGGATGTATTCCGATTACCTGATGCAGCATGGGTTATTCTCCACGTCCGGTGGCGCCAATAAAGTCCCCGTGCTGGACGGGGGCGGTGACTTGAACCTCGGGTCGGGGAAACCCAAAACATCCGCAACTTCGTTCTCTGGCACGGAAGTACCCAATGCCGCATGGGTGATTGATATAGCCCAGGGAAAGGCGTTCCAGGGCAATGTCGTATCCGCCAGACTCATGGGGACAGCTGACACCAATCCGGGCGCCGTCGGGGCAGGGAAGGCCTATGTGGTCGGAGACGCGACGGGAACCCCGTGGGACGGATTGGCTGTTGCCCGTGGAGACATCATCGAGCGTAATTCCGCGGATACGGGCTGGACACAGTTGAAGGCCGGGGCTGCCGGAGATCGTCTGATTTTGGAAGCGTTGGGCGGTGATTTTTCCGGCGGCACTCAGTACAGCATCATCGAGCTGACCGGCGATCCCAGCGCTGACGATCCCGTGCTGTACGACCTGGTTGTTGCCGCCATTGATGGGATGTTTGCGGCGGTGAGCACCGGGCTATACTCCAATCAGTTTGCGATTTTCGACACTGTGTCCAAGTGGTCGATGCATGACTGGGCGACGTCTCTTGTGGCCGGTGACGGAATCGACATCACCACCGGAACAGTAAGCGCAGTCTCCGATACGACCACGGGAGCCGCGGTCGCGGGAGCCTCAGTCACAGCCAATGGGATCGGCACCAAGATTGACAACGTCACCATTGTTAAGGACGGCTCCGAGGTCCTTGCCGTGGACAAGGTCCCCACCAAGGGCCAGAAGAAAGAGTACGCCTTTGGCCGCGGGAGCAATGTGCCAAACGCGGCATATCTGCGATCCGCGGATGGCATCTTTTCTAACGTCTCTTCGTACAGGATGCTTCGGGCCGGGAAGGTCACGGGGATCACCGCGCAGTTGGGGACCGCCGGCACCACCATTGATTTCGAGGTACACAAAAACGGCGTGCTGATGGACGCCAGCGTGGACATCTCCTTGGGTGCCGCGGCCGGAGCAATTGAGACGGATGTGACGGGGTCCTTTGCCAACAACACGTTTGCCGCCGGAGACGTGTTGTCTGTGTATGCACTTAACGTGGCCGGCACTCCGAAAGACGCTGTGGTTATCGTCGAAATCGAACTAACATCGTAATGGAGGGCCGTAGATGGCCACCCCCATAACTCTCAAAAGCAAGAATCCCGGCCCAGCGATTCCTCTTCAGTCGCTGGGCGGGATTATTGTCCCCGCGAATGGCGGGGTGTACACGGATGTCGTCCCCGACGTCGTCAGTGAGATCGAGTTCCTTGGTATATATAGCCAGGAGCTTGCGGCGCTTGTGGCAAGTGGAGACATTATTCTCGTTGTGGGAGGAATCCCGATTACAGATACGGAGGAGGCCGCCTCGTGGGCTGATGTCTCTACGAAGGAAGGGATCGTTACTGAGCAAGGGGAGATTCAGACAACAGACGCGACACCGTCCCTTATACTGTCAGAATCTCTCGGAGAAGGGGTCGTCATTCATGCCGATATAGTTGTCGTGGCCAGAAGCGCGGACGAGACGGAATACGGATCGTACCGTTTCTGCCTTACCGCGGGCAGGCGTACCGGGGAAGGGGCCATGATACAGGGGAATATTACCGTTCTTCATACTCAGGAAACGAATCCTGCGTGGGAAGTGGCCTTTTCAGTAGACGGAGGGGACCTATCGGTTCTCGTGACAGGGCAGGCTGGCAAAACCATTAACTGGAAGTGTAAGTGGTCCTGTGTTGAAATGTAGCCTTACGGAATAGGAGACAGGAGAGCAGAAGATGTCAAGTAATAAGGTGGGTTTCGAGAACGATAGCTTGCTACTTGGTAAGGTCCAGAGCGCGGTCGCGTTTGGCTCTAACATCCTTACTGATGGCGGCTTTGAGATATGGGCCGAGACCCCCGACGGGTGGTGGATTGACGGGGTTGGTGCGGGATTAAAGCCGACTAAGAGCACGGATTCGCGCGGTGGCACTTATGCCGTTGAACTTCATGGCGCGGGTGGTTCCGGCATCACGAATGCCTCAGCTATTGGGGAGATAGTTGAGGGATTGACGCCAGCAGATTCTTATACTCCGTCTATTTACGGGAAGGGAGACGGAGAAACCCTTATGGTGATTTATGGGTACGAAGATCTGCCCGACTATTACCTGTGGAATTTTAATACGCAGGAGTGGGATTTGGATTCTGGCGGCCTTCCTTCTGGGGACCACATATACGAATCATCGGCACTGACTGGGGCTTATACCCAGGTTGTCTTTCCGGCCGTCACCGTCCCGTCCGCCGGTTCAGTGGAGGTCGATTTTGTTTCGCGCGGTGATGGGGTATTGGTCGACGATGCCGCTCTTAAGAAAGACGGAACCGGGCCGAATGTCTTTACGAACTCGGACTTTGAGCTGTGGACAACAAGTACGTCTGATCTGTATTATTGGTTTAATCCATCAGGCAATAATATCATCAGGGAAGATACAATAGTCCGTAGCGGTTCTTATGCCGCGAAGTTTATTGGAAGTGTTGAGAATAACGGATGCGTCGCGCAATTGAGAACCGGTTTAACGACTGGGCAGTATTATAGAGTCACGGCTTGGGCAAGATATGATACGGAAACGGATTTGATGATTGGTGCGGCAAATGAAACGTTCCCCTTTCAAACTCAATGGTGGAATTTTACGAATCAGGAATGGGATACAGTGACAGAAGGTGCGAATCCCACCGCTGATCAGGTTTATACCATGGGTTTGACGGCAAGTTATCAGCAATTCACTTCAGGGGTGTTTACGGTTCCCTCTACTGGTAAACTGATGTGCATGGTCGCCGGGAAATTTGAGGTGGCAAATGCCTATCTTGATGATGCGGTTGTTCAGGCCGTGACATTTCCGACTACAACGACGTTGTTCGACAATGTAAATGCTACTGACCCATCCAATCTCGTTGCCACGGATTATATCTTCAAGCATAGGACGACGGGGGGAACTCCGAAGACTCATTTTGGACAGAAGAGCGATGGCTCGTTCCAGACGGATTATGCTTTATTTGATTTCACGGGGAAGCCCATGAAGGTGGCATCCGTTCCGGACGATGATCCGCAGCGGCCGGTCAATCAAGGGTTTTATCAAACGCACACCGAAGTGATTCTTGGAATAGCCGAGGACGTTGACCTGACCGTTGATGGGTATACAGTAATCCTCAATCCCACAAAGAGGTTCTTCCCAACTAAGTTTATTCTGAGAGTTAAGACCGCGGTCGCGGTTACGGTTCAGCCAACAATCAGGATTGGTACAACAAGCGACGAGGCCAGATGGATTGGCGATCCTGTTTTGACCGTTGGGTCACCTAACACATATAAGATATATCCTCTGGAAGACAAGGTGCTGGTGGTCCCCGGTGAAGTTGGAGACCCGGTTAGATTCAGAGTCCTGACGATTGGGGCCGCCACGGCGTATACCGCCGACATATATGCCATAGGATTTTATGATCCTGTCGAGGTGGTATAATGGGAATTGTTCGCAAACAAAACATCATGGTGCCGGCCAATCCGGCGGCTGCTTCATCTGGTGGAGACAAGGATGTCTGCGGTTACTGTATGTTGGAAAAGCCTTTGACGACGTATACCGTCGATGATGGCGTGAATAGCATGGAACGTGGGGTTTGCGTTTCATGCAAACAGATTCTTGAGACGAACCATTTTGTGTTGACGCCAATTTGATTTGGATTATGAGGGCGCATGCAGATGTTCACACTTCACATATTGGTAACGACAGGGATCGGGGGAGGGGACGGCAATAATGACACATAGGGGGTTCGCATGGACTGTCCTATTCACATATGGTCCGATCTACACCTTAAACATCCGTGCTGTGATGTCGCAGGGATACGGCGCGCTCAAACGCGGATTGAGAAAGATGGGGGCAAAATTGTCGCGGCCGGGGACATTGTCGATCTCAGGTTTGCCTCCCGGGGGAGCGTCGACGTGGAAACCAGGGACATCCTCCGGTGGATGCGGGAACGACTCATTGCTACGGTTCCCGGCAATCACGACGCTCCGCTCGTTCAACCCCCGATCTTTGAAGGGCAGCGATATCCACACACCCAATTACTGATTGATGGACGGGTGTGGTATATCGAACACGGACACCTGATAGGCCGATGGGGTTGGCTGTTCAAGTTCCTGGATCGGTACGATGAGAAGACCAAGTTCCGGAAGATTGCACGGTGGGTCACCAAGCACGACTTCCTGGCACGCGCGGGCAGTAGTCGTTCCGCGGATCCGGCGTTCAAATTTGACGCCATCGACAGATGCAAACTGAAAGGCGGGACCGTGGCGATTATAGGGCATAGCCACAAACCCGAGATTTACCGGGACTGTACTGGACAATTCGAAGTCACCTACGTGAATCCCGGCAGTGCCATTGATTGCTTCACATACGCGACTTATTCGAACAACAAGTTCACACTGGAGGGGAAGCAATGAGAGAAGTCCTGATGGAACAGGGGGTCTTCGGAGTTATCACGCTGGCATTGGCCGGCGTTATAATATTCATGTACAAACAATATACAACGGCCTTATCCAGACAGGCGGATAAGTGCAAAGAGTGTGTGGAGAAGTCAAACAAGACCGCGGCGGAGCTCCTGGCATTCAACGCAAGTGCCATGGCAGAACTCAGAGCTGAGCACCAGAAGAACCTAGCGGACCTGTATGAATCCATGCATAACGGGAACCGGCAGATGTGTGAAACAATGGAACGGATGAACAATAGGGTTGCGGATGCCGTCAACAACCTGACGGCGGTGGTTAGCAAGTTCTCTGGTATGCTCGACAAGCTGAACGGGGGCAAGTAATGACCGAAGCACAAAAGGAAAAGTTGGCGACCATCACCCCTGGTTACCAACTGTCCAACGCACTCGTCTGTGTTGCGCTGGACGAATGTGACGCAGCCATAAGAAAGCTGGACGCGATCACCCGCAAGATGGAAGAAGATGGTGGCCTCTCGCACATCATGGGAGCGGAGACGAAGAATGAAGAATAGTATCCGCCGGGGATGGGCTTGGCTGGGACCGCTATTTACCGAGGCCGATCAGATCACGCATAATAGGATTGCCTCAATGGGGCGGTGCATGGGGTGGTTGACCTTCTTTTTAGACGCTTCCATTGTGATTTATATTGTCAGACACAACAAAGTAGTCCCCCATGCGGACATCATCTTCAACTTCCTGGAAGTCTTGACACTATTTGTTTTATCCTTTGCCTTTAGCCACAAGCTTCTGCTCCTGAAAGGAAAGTTCTCATTCCCCGCATTGGATGGGGGAGGAAGTGGAGGAGACATCGATGGAAATCCCAAGCAACCTGTCACGTCTGAGCCCGAAAAGTAAGTGGATCATCGCGGGATGCGTCCTGCTCATTTTGGTTGCGCTCGGGTCGATATTCTACGGCCTGACACAGAGATCCATTAAGAAAGAGAAGACCCTGCAAGAGCAATACCAGAGCCAGCTCATGATCGAGAAGGAGCGCACTGAGACCATCAACAAACAGATGGTCGAACAAAGCCGGGCCATGCAAACACAGCAGGCGCGCATGGATTCTTTGATTACCAGCTCCATGAATACAAATAAGGACAGAGAAGAAAGCACAATCCGGACAATATATATGCCGGGGACGGACAAGGTCACGGAACGTATTGAGACAAGGGTAACGGAACGGGAGATATCCAGCACGGACTCCAAGAACGAGACGCACTCGGTGGCCACGGCAACCACTGTTGTCGAAACTACCGCAACGGCAACTGTAGCCACGGCCGTCACGGAGAAGGAACGGGCAACCGAGACCATGTCCGCGACAACCACGGTTACCACTAAGACCGATATCGCTCCCGTCGCCAGGAAGGCGCGGGACATGAGATTCACAATTGGCGCGGCCTATCATGACAACAAAATCAAGCCAGTGGCGGGCTACTCAGTCAAAGCTTTTGGAATCGGTCAAATTATCTCTATTGGACCTGGGATCATCGTGGGAGACGATCTCCTCGGAGGCGCGCTGCAGGCTGACATCCTCGACCTACCACGTATCGGCGCGGGTTATGGATGCAGCTTTGGCGGCAAGTTGTGCGGTCTCTTCTACTCCATCGGGGTCAAATTGGAGTTCTAAAGATGGGTAGCTTCGGACAGGGAAGCTTCGGCGAGATGCAGATTGGAGCCTCCGCGCCAGTGGGAGCTCCCTATCCGGTCTTTGTCAGGAACCTGGACAGAATCTCCGCGGTGGAGCCTTCCATCGAACTGGCCGCCGACCACGTCCACGACATCTACGAGTTCGTCTATTTTGAGGTTCAACTTACAGATAGCGACGGTATCCTTCACACATATACTCAGACCTTTCCCTATTACGACCAGTACTTCCAATCCATATTCAGCACCCCATATACGAGCACCGTCTCCGCGGACGCGGGCGCGAGTATCTGGATCAAGCCTCCGGTGGCGTTCGCTCCCGGGAAGCGTACCACCATCAGGGTTCGGGCCACCGTGGATCCTCAAGCAGAGCAGACCCCGGGGACGGACAGGTGGTGGACCCCCTGGTACGAATTCCCATTCACGCCGGTCCTGGATGCGTGGGGTGGCGCGGTAACCGACGTTGTACTCTGGGAGTCAAAAGACAAAGACGTATTCGTACCCGAGAGTGGCCGGTGTCACAGCAGCACGCCCTTTCTTGAATGGGCATGTGGACCGGCCGACTATTTTCTGTGGAACCTGACATTGGACCGGCACAATTATGCGTTGCCGTACCGGACCCACGAACATAATGTGGACTTCCGCCGGTACGCACTGTACAATGGTGTTTGGTACATCAAGCTGGCGCCCGTCATGGCCAACGTTGTAGGACAAGTGTACGAGTACAAGTTCACCGTGGAGGGGGCGGACATCCTTGCTTAGAATATGGCGCACAGGACGGTCTCTGGCGGAGTTCCGGCCCGGGGTGGACACCATCAACCTCGAATGGGTCTACGGCGGGACCGCGGAATGGGCTCAGGTCATGATAAGCTCCGACAGCGGCGACACCTGGAACAACTTGGCTCCTACCCTAAGCAACGGACAGGCCAGGTTCCGGATCCCCGACAGCGTGTACTCGTTCAAGGCTCCTCCGGATATAACAACAACCACAGCCAAGATACGGCTTGAGAAGTATGACCAGCCGGATCCGATCACTGGCGAAGTCCCGGCTTTTGCCGACGAGACCGACCTCTTTACAATCACCCCGTGGCCCGATCGATTCATTAAAGCCATGTTCCCGGAACCGGTCACCCGTGGCAGCACTATGTCCTCGTCGGTGGTTCTCGTGGGCCTTGGAGACAAAAGATTGGCCCCGGACAATTACCTGATGGGGATCGACGATGTCGAACAACTGGACCGGCTTTTTCCGCCGTACACATCCATAAACAAAGCGTGGAGACAGGCGCACGCGGCAGGGGCCACATCGATCTACGTGGTACGGGCTGGCGACTACTACGATTGGTTAAACTTGTTGGTGCCAGGAGTCGCCAATCCTTCCGTATCCAGGCACACGCCAAGGTCCTTCAAATATATACACGACGGCCTTGAGTCCGCTTATTTGTCCCTCACACACGTCAGGCATGGGGTTGTGTGTCCCGTGGATGCGGTCGTCGACATGGGCGACATGGGACTGGGCGCCGACAGTATGTTCGGGTCGCAATTAGCGGACTACTGCTACGAACAGAGCAGGTATGTGCAGCCCGTCTTCGGTGTTATCGCGGCGACCACGCCCACGCGCGCCATGGCGATTGATCGAGAATACAACAAGCGTGAACTGCCCGCGGATACGAGATGCCCGGTTCAGGTTCCACAAATGCGGGCCGGTAGCGTACCCATGTGGGCTCAGGAAACCATCCCGGGGATATCCCTCCTGGCCGTCAGCAACGGCACACCGGGAGGAGTGGGGCACCTTTCCTACCGCCGGTATAATAATGGAACGATATGGACAACGGGGGTGCGGTGGGCGGCCCCGGGAGAAGTTCCTGGCACCGAAACCACTGTCGTTGCCGGTCAAACGGTCAGCGTTACGGCGGCCGGCGGAGGGACTCTAACCATTCGGGTGGACTCGCTCCCGTACAATGACGCTTCCGTGGATGTGATCGTGGATCACTACTCGGTCCACCCGGGCGCTAAATTCGTCTGCGCTATTTACGGGTACCACCTTCTCGAGTATAATGACACCATAACGGGGAACCTCACGTCTGAATTTGCAAGCGTGGCCCCGGCAGCTGCAGCCACAATTTCAGTTATAGGGGAGGGGTCTGACCCACTCAACAAACCAATCGACGGGATCGTACGCGGTCTACCCGTTCTATATGAGTCCCTGATTGCCGTGCTGGCGCAAGGAGGTGTTTGCGCCACCCGGAACACAATCTCTCGAGGGATTACCTTTGGAGCCAACGTCACGGTTGCTCCGCGGGATGGTTCCGGGGACACGACGCCGGGATGGGGCAGCATCAAGAACGTCCGCGTGGTAGGTCAGGTGGCCCAGGCAATCAAACGGGTCGTCGAAGCCAAGTACATCGGGCGATCCCGCGTGTCCATGCAACAGGTCGAAGTGGAAGCCAAGCGAGCCTGCAACAAGTTCGTGGGCTGGACGATCTTCGACTACTCCCTGTTTGCGACACGAACCGGCATGTATGAGGCGGATATAGACCTGACGATAACTGTAATCGACACACTGGAACGGCTGCAAACCACGATTGGTGTCGGAATATGACGACGCATTTCACCCCTCAGGGGGAGATGATAGTAACGAGGTACGATGGAGGACCCACTGGCAAGAAGCAGAGGGTTCGCGCACAGGGGAATTTGTCTTATGATGGATTCCTGGAGGTGCTGGTCCAGCTGGGGAAGCAGGCCCTCCCGGGAGTTCTCATAACGGAGAAGGATCCCGACCCGAATACGAACACGCCGGTAATAACGGTCGAGATCGTTCACGAGACACCCTGGCATGGTGAGATCAAGGCGAGGATACGGGATATATTCCCGGACCTGCATTGCGAGAACCAGGACGAAGCATTCCTGGTGTGCAATCAGGTCAAGTGTTCCAATTACCCATACTGGGAAGAGACATGCGCGCAATGTGTGTACCCTCCGGACGCGAGCATGTTTCGGCCAGTGGGCGAGTCAGTAGTTGTCTGGGGACAGCGCTTCGATACACAGGTCCAGTTTAATTGCTGGGGCGATACGGGTCCTGAAGCAAGCGCATTGGCCACCAGATTCAAGCGATTCATGTTCACGTACACCGGCGTCTTCAAGTTGCAGGGCGTGGCTGAGATTCTATACCAGGAACGCCTGCGTGATCGAACTGTTACCCAGTGGCGCAATGACATCACTTCGAGGTCGTTGCGATATCTCATGACGTTTGAAGAGCTGTACATTCAAGAATACGCCGTCATCAGAGATATAGCCGTTGGGCTCAGCGAGAGAATGCGGCAAGTAGTGGAGAACTCAGTGCTCTTCAACTGTCGAACATCAATCCTATGAAGGAGGAAGCCAATGGCAACCGTATACCCAAATCTTGCCGGGTTCGTCACGGACTATAAAGACGGCGGACTGGCAGCTCCTCCTCCCCCGGCAACTACTGACGTTGTACTCGTGGTAGGCACGGCGGCCGATGGACCCACGGACCGCCCGGTGGTGGTTACGATCCCACAGGGCTCCGTCGAGTTCTTCGGTGACGCTGTTGCGAATGCCCAGGCCAATCTTGTGCGCGGCCTTGGCGACGCATACGATGCCGGCGCGCGCGGAGTTAACGCGATGCGCATCGGCGGCGACTACGCGGCACTGATTCTCAAAGAGGATCCGGCGCCCGGAACGGGCAACCCGCGTATCGCCTACGCCGAGATCGACCCGCTTGCTGAATTCGACATCCCGGACCCGCAGTTCCTTGTGGGGGACATCACGATGTCGGACCCTGTCAACGCCGACGAGATTCGGTTTGCCAGGGCGGGCTTCAGCTCGAACATGGCCGGCGGGATGGTCTACATGAAGTACACGCTCGACGGTGGGGTTACCTACACATCCGTTGAGAAAGCAGTGTCGTCGGTTCTGGACCTGAACGGCAATATCGCGGAAGACCTGGTCATCGACTTGTCGGTTGACCTGGACATTGATGGCAATCCCCTTCCACGGGCTCAGGTGGGTTATGTGGACCTCCTGGGCGTGCCCGATGATGTATCCGGGCAATTCGTCCGGTACAACCTCGGGGAGAAGGCTCCGGTCACCAACTACAGCGGTATTGTCGCATACGCTCCTCCGGGAGGATCCAAGACAGGCGCATACGCAAATACAGCCTACAGCGTTCCCGTAGGCAAGATTGACTGCGGCGCGAATTTCGGCAACATGACCCTCAAGATGGTGGGTCCGGACTTCAAGTATGACCCCGCGGGTCCCGTGACCACGTACACCATGAACGCCGCAGCAGGGCGCAAGGCCACCAAGGCGGAACTCGAATTCGACTACGATGTCCGGTTCTGGCTGGCCGGCACCGGCGCTGTTGCGAACTTCGATAACGCAGCTTTGGCCGACGAAATCCGCATTACCCCATCAGGAACGGGTGCCAACCCCGTTCCGGGCGGCGCACATGTTGCGATCGGCGTTGATCTCATGACGCCGACGCCGACTTTCATGGCCATCAAGCAGATGCCCGCGGTCGGAGCAAACCCGCAGGTTATGTTCCCGAACGCTCACAACGACTGGAACAACTTGCACCATGAGACGACCGTGGACGTGGCGGCCAACATCGGCGACACGATTATCGGAGTGGCCAGCACCACAAAGTTCGTGGCAGGACAAACAGTAACCTTTGACGCCGGCGGAGCCAACGAGGAAACCGCGGTCATCGACAGCGTGGTGGCGGGAGTGAGCATCACCCTGGTCACGGGGCTGACCAATGCCCAGGGCATGGGGAACGCCGTCACGGGCGGAGCCTATGGCCGCTTCGAAGAAGCGTGGGCCGGTTACTGTGGTAGCGCCATTGCCAAGGATCGTATCACCCCCGCCGGAGACAGCTACTCGTCCAATCCAAGCCACTTCGAATTCCCATCAGCAGCGGCGGAAGCCGTAGGCGGATTCAATCCCGATGGGATAGCGACCGAAGCGGATGTTCTTACCGCGGGGAACAACACGAACGGGTTCCTTCTGTTCCGTGTAATAGGAGGTTCTTTGGGCGGATGCGTACTTACGCTAACCGACAGTGGGCCTGTGTACACGTTCACAGAAGGGGTGGAGTGGATAATCGGGGCGACAACCATAGATACGGCCAACTCGATCCTGACGGCAATCAATCTAAGCGTGGCTCCGTTCACTGCGTCGATTGAACCCGGCCCTGTGGGAACAGTCATTCGGCTCACTGCCGACAGCCCCGGTGCGTCAGCAGCCACCTTCGAGATATCGGACACTGGCGCAGGAAATGGTCTCATGCCGTATAACTGCACGCTTGCAGGCTTCAACCCCCTGACGTTTGAGACCAACCGGCCAATTTTGACCGTTTCGTGGACCGACGGGTTTGGCCCCCAGTCACTCCCAATCGTCGGAGGACACAGCGGATCACAAGAATCTTACGCTCACTGGGCGTGGGCACCCGGCGCGACCGTGGCCGAAGTTCTGGATTCGCTAAGCGTGTTTCTCAATTCCGCGACCTCAGTCTGGGACGCTGATTCAGGGCCGGGAGCCGGGTACATGACCGTCTCTCCACGCGTGGCTGGTGGCATGGAAGGGGCCGCCGGTAATACGTTGGACTGTGTCACCAACTTTGCAGGGGGCTCTTCTCCCAACGCCATTTTGGGGTACGCCCCCACAGACATGGGAGCGCCGCTGTGGGTACACCCGTATTCGGCGGGCGGTTCCGGCCACTACGTTGGTCTCACTGCCACCAACATGATGTACAGCGATGGACTGGACCGGGTTCCGTGGAGCAACACGAATACCGGCAACAAGGACATCGGGGGTATTACCCCGGGGTCGGAATTCGGCAACGTGGCGCTTCGGATCAAGTCGGATGATTACAACCTGGGCGGAGCATTCGTACAGTTCACCCGCGTTGTGACCCCGCCGACGACCGGAGAAGTCCACACATTCAGCTACAGTGCCGCGGACAACAAGTTCTACCTGTCCGACTTCTTTGATGGCGTCGCGACATCGGGCAACTTCGATGTCGAGGTCGGCGCCACCATGTACGACGACGTCACTGGCATGCTGGCTGACGTGGATGTTGTCGTTGCCCCGGAAGATGGCGGATTCGTGTACGAAGCGATTCCCGACCCCATCACAGGCCTGGTCACGCACGGCGGGGATATCTACATTGCCGCAGGCATTACTCCCTTCCTGAACCAGACCGAGACGAAGGTAAGTGCCACTCTCTACGAGGACGGCAGTATTGGCGGCAGCACATACGCTGATGCCATTGCGCTCGCGGAACTCTTTGCCAGACCGGCGGGGGAATGGTACATGCCGTACATCAGTTCCTCGGCAATCACGATCTCTCGCATCGGGGGTGGCACCGTCAACGTCAGTGTCGTCGACGGGAACACAGCCCTCGCCAAGGTTCGCATCGAGGAGACGGAAGTCGATGCCGATATTCCCGCCGGCATTTACACGTACCCCTTCGCATCCGGCAAGGGCATCGGTTCCTTCGGCCGCTCCATCATCATCGACACGGACCTGGCCGCGGGCGAAGCCATCCGCGTGCCGTACATCAAGGCCGTGGACAGTGGCACGGAGGCCATCCTCATCAAACGGAATTCACCGGGTGGCAAACCCGTCGTGGGATCCGTCTTCCTGCCGGAACACGAAGACGCGGTGTTCACCGTGGCCACGGGAAGCGTACTGGCTGCCGGCGAATACTGGTACTACACCGACGTCGCCGTGTACATCCGCGCGGTGTATCCCGGAGCCCGCTACGGCAATGACACCTGGGTCGCTTCGCTGCCAACAAACCAGATCGTTGGCGTGTCCCTCGTCGTTGACAACAGTGGCATCCTGGTCCCGGAACAAAAGACAATCAGGGTCCAAAAGCCTTTGGGCAAAGGGTCCCCCGACAAGTTCGACGTTCCGACAGGCACCATCCTGACCAACCCCTCGTCCCAAACATCGATCACGTACAAGTCCGTCGTTGTCGGCCTGAATACCAATCGCGAGAACAACGTGATGCAGGCGCAGTTCGTGGCCGACTTCGAGCACCCTGTAGCCATCGGTGTCGCACAGTACGAGAGGGAGCACAGGCTTCTGGATCCCACCGGCACGCATGCGCCGGCCTACCTCCGCGGAGGAGACGACGGCGTGGGCAAAGACCCCGGGTACTACCTCACCAGGTTGCTGGGAACCCAGTACGACACAGGGCTTCTGCAGCTCATCGAGAATACCCCGGTGGATATCATTGCCTTGCTTGACATGTACCTCGATGCCAAGTCCCGCACAAAGTACTTCGGGGATCGCTACGGCAAACTCTGGTACAACAAGGAACGCGGCATCGTTATCGTTAACCCGGACGGAACTCCAAAAACAGCGGACGCCAATGACGTGAACGGCAACAACACGATCACCAACTTTGGCCAGGTGCTTGCCGAGCACTGTTACCAGTGTTCGCTGAATGGCAATGAGCGGCTGGGTATCGTCTCAGTTGCTCCCGCCACGGATATTTCCCTCCGCGGCATCCAGTCTCGCGTGCTCAATCTCACCAAGACCATCGGTGATGGCGTGACCCCAATGTACGCAGGCTTCAAGACATCCAACCCGCTCGACGGGCGGATGGAAGATGTGGGCCGATACCTGTCGGTTTGTTGCGGACCCGAAGTTGTGTCCCAGTCAACCGGCCGCGCGGTCACCACCGAAGCCATGTACGCGGGACGGATATCCACCCTCAGCCCGGAAGCGGCACCGACTCACAAGCCGATGCTTAACCTGGGCGCGGTGGGCTACAACTACAGCAATGCGCAGCTCGACGCCCTCACCGGCATGCGCTACGTGACGCTGTACAGTTATGGAGGCGTTGTCTATGTGACGGACGGCATCACCGCGGCCGGCGATCTTCCCAGCCGTCCCGGAGTCAAGTCCGACTACACACGCCTGTCAACAGTCCGTGTCGTGCATTCCGCAATGGCGGCAATCCGCAGGGTGGCCGGCCCGTTCCTAGGTCAGCCGAACTCCATCCCTCAGCGCCTTGCGCTGAACACGGCAGTTGACGAAGTACTACGGACGATGGTAAATGTCGGCGCGCTCAGCGATTACGCGTTTACCATCATCTCAACCAGGCAAATGGCGATTATCGGCGAACTTCGCATAGAGCTCACGCTCAACGTCTGGCTGGAACTCCGCAAAATCCGCACAGTGGTATCACTGGCGCTGCCAAACGCTTAGGGAGGTGTGAACCATGGCTCAGACACAGCAGCAAATGTACGAGCGCACGTTCACGTCGTTCGGCGGCCCGGATATCGTCCCGATCTTCAATAACAAGGTGATCGGGGAGTGCCAGGCCATCACGTACTCCATACGGCGTGAGAAGGCTCCCATTTATACCTTCGGGTCGGCGGATCCACGGTCGTATGCCCGCGGCAAGCGCGGCATCGCCGGTTCAGTGGTCTTCGCCCAGTTCGACCGCCACGCTCTTCTCGAAGAGCTCCAGGCCATTCGGAAGGGCGCGGCCAGCGGCACGACCAAGCGCAAACTGTTCGAGACCGACCAGGAGACGGAGAATTCAGCGTACAGCGATCAGGGCATTATCCTGCCCGGCGCCAATGCGGAGAACTCGATCCTCGGAGTCGACACATGGGGACACAACATGTCGTCCATGATTGGCACCGGCGGATCATATCTGGACTTCGAGCAACTGCTCAACCAGACGTTCCACCGCACCAAGCCGTGGTACGCGGACCAATTGCCTGCATTCCACATCACGCTCACTATGGCCAACGAACAAGGCCAGGCGGCGTCGATGAGGATTCTGTATGCGGAGATTCTCAACGAAGGCGTCGGAATGTCCGTCGACGATACGGTTGTCGAGCAGGCCATGACGTTCGTGGCCCGCAAGATCATCCCGATTCGCGCGGCATCATCCGAATTCCAACCGCAGACAAGTTAAGAGCAGTGGGACGGGGTCACAGCACCCCGTCCCTTCTCTGCTCTCGGAGCGCTCAATGGGTATCTCAGACAATATCGGTAGCACGCAGAGCGCCGGGAGCCGGGCACAATTCCTGAATAACGCGGTTGAGAAAGACCTTTACAGATCAATATCCGGCCCAGACCTTGTGGCGGCGATGTATATGCCAGGTCTGGGCCTTCGTATTTTCGGGGAGCTTGCCACCATCAGTTACCAGACCTACCGGGAACTGGCCCCCGTCCCCACATGCGGGCACGTAAACGTGCGCGGGATCGCGCGTGGGCCACGGTGGGTTGCCGGATCCATGGTATTCATCTACTTTGACCGCCACGCCCTTCTGGATATCCTTGATTACAACATGAGCAATAACGCGGATGCCACGGTCGCGCGATATCAGCAGTTGCTGCAGGACCGTGAATGGATCCAGCTTATCCAAAAAGGCAATGCGGTGGAACAGGCCCTGAATCAGTTGGACAACAACATGGACATCGCGGGGGTGTATGACAAGAGGACGGGGTTGGTGTCTCGCGTCGGCGCCACTTCTGAAGACGAGGCAATTCGTGCATACCAGGAGCTGTCCAAGATGGATGTGGCCCTGACCGCGGGGATGGGTGACGTGCAGGCCCTGGCACAAACCTTCGAAGATCCAGCCAAGGAAATCGTGAAGATAGACAAGCTTATCGATAACCTGGAGGCAACATATAAGCAGCAATTGGCCGCGATGCGAGCAGACTCAAGCATCGGCGACAACGAGTCCTGGAAAAAGTTCAAGCACATGATGGTGCCGGACGCCCTCCCTCCGTTCCACGTCCTGTTGTTTGGGATGAGCGAAGCCGGAATTGCCGTGCGCGCGGGTATTTATAACATCCACATTCAGACGGACGGGGCCACGATGTCCGTCGAGGACCTCGTTACAGAAGGGGTGTGCCAGTACATGGCCACAGCCGTGGATCCGCTCGATGCCATCGAGGCGCCGCAACCCAGCCAGATGCGGGTGGGGGTGGAGTTCATACGAGACCGGGTGGAGACCCTGCAATCCGAGTTGACCAGCCGGCTCGCCTACATCAACTTCATGAAGAACACGATCATCCCGCGGGCTGAAGACTGGAAGAACAAGCGGATGTGGCTTCAGTTCAAAGGATACTTCAATGTTATCATTATGGACGACGAACTCGGAGATCCCACTCTCTATATCGAGTTCGACTCGCAAACACAATATAATGTTCCCCCCATAGATCAACGGATGGGCGGGGCCATGGATGACTATCGGATCATGATTAGTGGCGGGGAACTCATGCCGGAAGGATTTCCCGGGACAGGAGTGGTATCCGCCGGCACCAACGTTGCCGGAGAGACCGTTGGGATTATCACCATGGCGATCGTGGCCGACCCGCTGGTCGAAGATGCAAAAGGACAATATCTGCCATCAACATATCCAGGAGAATCCTACCTGTCCATCCCGATGAGTGCGGTTATGGCACAAGCCATCGTCCCGAGTTCGGGCCGGATACAGGGAGACAAAACCTTCAGGGTCTCGGTTATGTGCCGGGCCAAGATTGAGGAGCAGTCAACGTCCATGGTGTATAGCATGCCGGTCAGTGTCGTGAGGCGTATTATGGAGGACCCGGCATAATGGCCAACTACCGGTCTGGCAATCTCCGGTCTCCGGGAGCCGTGCCCACAAACACAGAGGGCGGCGTCCTGGATTTCTTCGACCCCAGGGTTATCCCATCCCTGGACCGGAATTGGTTCCCGCCCCGGTACTTCACGGGGTGTGACGTACAGTTCGTTTTTGGGCGCCGTGACCCCGCGGATGCGGAAGGTGTGGTGGATATCTACCCGTACCTGGAAGACGATATCCTCGACTTCCAGTTCACTGCCGGCCAGCCCAAACGGCCCATCTACAGCTATGCATCCTTCCGGTTTGACCGGGTAGCCAAGGGGCAGATACTTATCGAAGGGCAATTCGCTATTCCGTTCACCAAGAAGTTCCGCATGTTCGAAGCGATGATGTTGGCTAAGCAGGACCAGCTGTCCGGCCTGGGTTCGTCCTTCCCAGCCAACACCAACACGGCCAAGCAAAGCTCCATCAATGTGTGGGAAAGCCTCAGCGTCGAAGACAAGATTAAAGCCATCGAGCGAGGAGACCTGCGCAACACGGCGATGATAGAGGCCATGACGGCCGGCATCACTTCCGCGGAAGACCTGGGCAAAGCACTCAGCGATCTTCCGGATGACCACATGAGGACGGATCGCTGGGGCATCAGTGACGACGGACTTGAAATCGTAATCTACTATGGTGGAGCGGACCCGACAGCCCAGGAAAGCTTCGCCTATCTTGCCAAGAATAAGTTCAAGAGAGACGAGAAAGTACTGGCTTTGCACAAAGTGCACATCAGCCACAATACTCAGGTTATACGGCCCAAAGGTGCACCCGTGCTCGAACAGTACAGCTTCATAGCCTGGGACTATTCGTAGTCCCACGAGACTGAAAGGAGAGACTTTAGATGGAACAGCAACACGAACCAGGAGCGCCTCCGCCAGGCATGCAGCCCGTGCAGCGGGGAGGAACGGCCGGCCCCGCGCTGGAGGAAGCGGCCGCCACGCCATCCGAGGGAGGAACCTCGGCGGCAGGACGATTCATCGACTGGGTATCGGAACCTTCCGCGGAACAACTCGACGCGTGGCACAAAGAGCATGGAGAAGAGAACGTCCGGTACACGCAGTTCCCCACAGGCGTACAATTCTACTTTCGACTGCTTACCCGGACCGAGTACAAGGCACTGATTTACGGACCATTCGGCGTGGAACAGCGTGAGAACGAGATGTGCCGGTGTTGTGTGTTGTGGCCGGTAGGTCTCGACTACGAAGCGGACTTCAAAGGGAACCTTAACGGGGTCCCATCCATGCTTGTCGAGTACATTATGGACCAGTCGGGGTTCTACCCGGCAATCGTAGTAAAAAAAGTCTAGACGCCTGCAGGCAAGTCGCGCTTTGCGGCCACGGCGTGGTGGACCTTCTGATCGTCGAAGCCTTCCCTGAACTACGCCTCGATGAATTGGACCGGGCCAGCTGGGACGAATGGTATACGTTGGCGATACAGGCTGAGTACGTGCTGACACACCTTCGGGGCATCCCCAACGTAAGCATAGACCTTTTGCTCGGTGTACCAGAAGAGATTCTCATCGCGGAACGCCAGGTCGTGGAGCAGGAGCTCCGGAAGGTCGTTCGCATGAAGCAATTCGGCGAACGCCATCGCAAGAAGGGCGAGAAGGGTCCTGTCGATCCGGAGCAGGCGGCATTATTCCGGGAAGAAGTCGGCCGCAGTCAGATGGAAGCCATGGCCGGCGACATGCTGGGCATTCCCCAAGAAATGATGCCGGATGTCGACTTCTCCTTCACTGAAGACTTCCTGAACGCGGCACTCAGTAAAGGGGATCAGCAGAAGGATGGCAAATGACGGCGGACTCTACCAGGATGATAACAAACGGTCAGCCCTGATAGTGCGCGCCGGCGTATACGTCGGCGCTGGAATGCTGTTGCGCTCAGCGCTGCGCACACCATACGTTCGTCAGCTTGCGGGACGTCTCATCGAAGGTGCCGCCGAATTTGCGCCAACGCTTTCACGCGCACAGAACTTTGCTTCAATCGCATACCGTGATTACTCCGAATTCCTCCATGGCGAGAACCTGCTCCAGTCAACCGTGCTGGGGCAGGTTCCGCGCCTGAGGGCTTTCCTCGAACCCTCTTCTGATAGCCCATTTGGGTTTGCCGTCTCGAAGTATGTGGATGATGCGCGCCGCATATTCTCCGAGTCCTGGAAAACGGCGCGTCCGTCTCTGGGACCCGAGATGGTAAGCAAGAGCCTTCTCGGCAACCAACTGCGCAGTGCCGGCGGCATCCTGTCGGCACTCGAGAGGTCGGCCGCGGGGGAAATGCGCGTGGACGAGATGCCCCCGGAACTCTTGTCTGTCATGCAGTCCCTGTTGGCCCGGACGTCATCCGACGCGGCCGGTATGATGGAACGGCTGGGCATGCAGGTCCCGGGCCTTACCGCGGACAGTCCCGTGCTGCAGGCCTTGGACAAGATGCGTGAGGTCGTGACCACAAGTCAGGCTGCGCGCAGTCACGGGGAGTTCGGCCGCCCCTTCTTCGAATCCCAATGGAAGTCGTTCTTCACGTCCTATGGCGCCAAGGCGGAACTGCTCGTCAACGATATGATGAAGCAGGGCTTCGTCCCGCAAATGGGCGCTCAGCAAGTCCGGCAAACCGGCGAACTGTGGGCGGATATGATGACACAGGTCGGCGTCCAATCCAAGAACCTGCTCGGTGCCGGCGCGGGCGGGGCGGACGTCGCCAACAAGCTCACGGGTGCGATCGTGGAGTCCATGCGCGCCGAGAACTTCCGACCGCAGCACTGGCTGGGCAAAGGTATCCAGCGGTTGACTGGTTGGGGTCATGCCACGGCAGCCGACCTGGGCAGAATGGAAGGCCTTAGTGCGGATACCCTGAAGCGTTATGGGATACCCGAGGCGTCGGACATGTTCGGCCCCAACTACATTCCTGGGCACCCAAGTGCGCGATTAAAACTGGAGAAGCCGTCTCTCTATGAAGAGAAGCTGGCTCAGTGGGAAGCTCGTCGGGAAGAGTTTGGTAAGGCCGCTCCGGGCCAGTTTATGAAGCGCTGGGGCGATTCCGTAATAGACGATCTTGTCTTCAAAAGCGGGAACCGCCTTATTGATCTACGGCCGATG
>Ga0209727_1000336_pt1 | contig 54806 bp, 47 predicted proteins | sample RifGroC1_FD_183995 | JGI IMG/M metagenome (GOLD analysis project Ga0209727, IMG submission 183995) | Groundwater microbial communities from Rifle, Colorado, USA - Groundwater C1 (SPAdes) (version 2) | ecosystem: Environmental > Aquatic > Deep subsurface > Groundwater | place: Rifle, Colorado... | reverse complement strand
GAAGAATTTTTTTGAGCTGTCGGAGAGCGTTCTGGTTAGCATCCATTTATGGGGATCGCTATGACTGCCCACGGGCTCTGCTATGCTTATCGAAAGCGCGGTGTCACCGCTGTTGCCGAATTCCCACTCCTGCCAGCTTGGATTTCCGGCAATAGGAGAAATCATCAAGGTCCAAGTTCCTTCAGGTTTCTTTAACCCGAGATATACATATTCTGTATCTATTCCTAATGCGCGGTAAATGTTTGTGTTGTCCAGTGCTATGCCATAATCTTTCCAGCCGTCGGGCATTCCCACCGCCGGATCGTAGGAAAAAAGCGAACCGCCTTGGAGATATTGATAAACTCGATTGTCATCCCCGATTACCGAACTAGCAACGGCCATTGGCAGGTTTCTGTCCGCCAGGATGTTCAAAGTCTTGGTCACCGGATCAAACTCCACAAAAGAAGTGTTGTTTCGGTTGGTGTAGCCGGTTGCGCCATAAAGCCTATTAAAGGTGGGGCTGTAAGCAAAGCCGCCTCCTGATCCTTCTTTTGCACCAGTTATAAATGCATTTTCTCCTGTATTTAAGTTGATATAGGAAGCATACCAACCGGACTGGACATCTCCACCGAAAGTCGCCAAAAGGTGTAACTGGCCGCTTGCGTCTTTCCACATATTCCTGTCACCAGAGGTTGAAACTCCCTCTGAGACGGTTCCCGCGTTGACAACCCCCGGCACCGGCGATTTGAGCGTATAGGTCGTTGCGGCGGAAGCCGAAATGATCCAGCTAAAAGCTAAAGTACTGGTAATAATTATATTGATTAAATATTTTTTCATTCTAAAAACAATTTCTAATTTTTCTTTGCAACTTTTCACTTTGCGCTTTTTCAGCCATAGGCTGATCCGCCTTTGGCGGAAACTTTAAACTAATTATTCCAGTTGCTCATCATGATCCCGACGTCTTTCACGGTCGCCTGCCCGTCGCCGTCAATGTCGGATTTGGGATTGGTGAGACTTGCGGCGAGCTTTTGAAAATCGAGTTTGAAAATATTGAAATCGGTCGCGTTGACTGAATCATCATTATTGAGATCAGCAAAAAGATATTCTATTGAAGGCGTCAGAAGATTTGAAAAAACGCTTGGACTCACCCGGCCATAAAGCAAAAGATCTTTTTTATTTTCCGCCCAGATGAGCTTGTTTGAATCCCCGGAATCGGTCGCGATATGTTCAAAAGCGAGAGTCGTCGGATGAACTCGGTATATTTTTTTGTCGACAAAGAGCCAGGCGTAGCCGTCGGGTCCCTTTTCCAGCTTGAACACTCGGCGGGCGGACGAGCCATCGGCGCTGCCGAAAGTCTGCCCGCTTACTCCAATCGCCTGGGGCGAAGTGATCATCGTTCGCGTGGAAGGCCGAAAGAGAAAAGCCTGGGAAGGATCGCCGTCTTTGGTGATTCCCAAAACCCGGTCATTGTCTACTTCAACCATAAAGGCCTTTTTTCCAAGATTATACGTGCCTTCAATGGTTTTGGTAAGGGCGTTGATGACTGTCAGCTTTCCGTCATTTGAGGAAACAACAACTTTTGTCCGATTGTTCGACATTGCCAGGTTGGTGTATTTGATTCCATTTCCCGTCGCCGGCGGATTCCCGCCTGTCCAGACGCCTTGGAACATTTCCCCTTTTTGCTCCGTTTCCGGATCATACCACGCCACAGAGCCATAATCGACACAACCCGCGGTCGCTCCGCACATATTGCCTCCCAGCCAAATTTTTCCTTCCGCGTCATAATCCGCAAAGACGCGATAGTTCATATGCTCGGGAAAAGAAAGGGCTTTGGGATTGCTGGTGCTCCAGGGCTCGGATGGATTCCAGCGCCAGAACTGGTTGGCGTAGCCGGAAATATATACTTCTTCCGTATTGAGGGGCGAAGCACTGGCCGGAACTTTCATGGAATGATACACCGAAGGAAGATTTCTCATATAAACATAGTCCTTGGTTTCATTCCCATAATTATAATCCGTGATGCTTTCGCCAATGCCGTAAAATTCGGACTCTCCGGAATGCGGAACTACCGTATTGACCGCCAGATCGTACCAGGGGCCGGTATAATCGAGTGTCGAAGTTGAAAAGCCGGAGTCGGGATAATTCCAAGAAGAATGGGGTCCATAATATACTTTACTTTCCGTGTTTCCGGGATTTGGCATCGCATAATCCCAGTTCATGTCATAGTCATAAGCTGTATTGAAAACGGAGTAGTCACCATACCCCATTGTTACCGCGCAATTCCATTTTGCCACCCATTCTTCAGCCGCATTAGCCGACAAAACACCGCCGGATATGAAATTTGCGCCCCCGTTCTCCGGCCAGTAATTTGTTGTTCCGCTGGATGTCGTGCGGTTCAAATACCATTTCCCCGTATTTCTTTCAATGAAAAATCTCAATCCGGTAGCAGACAATCCGTCCCCAAAATCATGTTCCGACCAAGATCCGGAACCAATGGAATGAATCATCAAATGATAGTTATTGGGCGCGATATTCTGCTGCCAAGCCACATATATATATTGGCTGTCGACATATAGTCCGGGACTGATCCCGTTGCTCGGACCGTAGAATACCCCATAATCCGTCCAACTGCTCGCACCAATTGCCGGATCATAGGAAAAAACATGCGAACCCTGGCCATCGGCGTCCATGGGAATGAAATATATTTTGTTGTCTGCGCCCATGACCATGGAAAGCGCCGTCCACCATTGCCCCACGCCGGTTGCAATGACTGTGTTTGTCATGGTCACCGGGTCAAACTCATTGAATGATCCTCCAAGGGTTCGATTGCAATATTCACCACTCCAGTAAAATTTATTGTGAATTGGATCATAGGCCATTTTTCCCTGTCGGCCGAATGAGCATGCACCTCCCTCAACCAGCGCGTGCGTTCCGGTAAAGGTGTTGATATAGTGAATATAGGCTTTTTCATTGCCTGCGACATCCGCTCCGCCGAAAGAGTTGATGATGTTTATTTGTCCTTCGTTATCGCGCCACATGATATGCTGGCCGGAATAGGATTGGCGGCCCTGGATGACATGGGAGAGACTTGCCTCTGAAGGAATGGGGGAAGAAAGATTATAAGCGGTTGCGGCGGACGCCGGAAATAGAAATGCATGCCCGTTGGTCATTCCGAGTAGGCCAAACAGGCAAAATACGTTTATCATTTTCCCCAATTTTTTCATTTTCATTTTTTTATTTTATTTATCGCGAATATTCTCAAAAGTTCCCAACGCGCCGGCGGGTTATATACAGTAATTTTACTCCAAATTGAAAAAAACGGCAAAAGCCGCTTTTTCGTGACTGCCAAAACAATAAACCTGATATTTATTTTATTCTCGGAAACAAAACGTCCGTCTTTTTTTCTTCCAAGGCCTTTTTTATCTTCTTTGCTGTCTCCGGCATGAACAGAACAAGCAGATCTGAAATAAAATCCAAGTCTGACGCTAATTTCTGCATAACTTCTTTAAATTTATCTTCATTACTTTTAACAAGCTCCCACGGCTTGTTTTCTTCAATGTATTTGTCGTCTTGGCGAATTATCTTCCAAATATAATTCAATGCGCCATTTAGCTCAATTTTTTCAATAAAATCTGAAATTTTGTCATTTGGATTTTGAACTTGATTTGGAATTTGGAATTTGGAATTTGAAATCAATTTCACGGTACGTGAAATCAAGTTTCCCAGTCCGTTCGCAAGATCCGCGTTGTATTTTTCAATCATCCGCTCCATCGTCATATCCACATCTTCGCCAAATGTTCCGGCACTCATGAGAAGATAGCGCGTGCCGTCCGCACCGAATTTTTCGAGCATCTCATCAATTGAAATCGCGTTCCCCAATGTTTTGCTCATTTTCCTTCCGCGGGACAAAATATGCCCGTGGACAAAAATCATTTTAGGAAGCTCTATTCCGAGATGTAAGAGCATTATCGGCCAAATGGTCGCGTGAACGCGCAGAATGTCTTTCCCGATCAGCTGCACATCCGCCGGCCAAAATTTCAAAAAGCTTGGCTTTGAGGAATTGCGAGAGCTCTGCTCTCGCAAGGGAAAAGCCGAGCTTTGGAAAAAATTCGCATCTCCGTCCCAGCCCAAACCGGTCAGATAATTCAAAAACGCGTCTGCCCAGACATAAGTCGTATGTTCCTTGTCAAAGGGAAGAGTGACGCCCCAAGAAACATTTTTTCGCGAAATGGAAACATCCCGAAGCTCCTGGCTCTCAAGAAAAGACAAAATTTCTTTTTTATATTTATGCGGAGCGATCCGAAATTCATCGCTCTTTATTTTTTCAATGATTTTTTTTTGCGCCTCTCCCGACATTTTGAGCAGATAGCATTCTTCTTTCACTTTCTCGACCACGATATCATGGTCCGGACAGCGCCCGTCAATCAAATCTTTTTCGCTTTTGAACTGCTCGCAAGCGACGCAATAATATCCTTCGTATTCTCCTTTGTATATCGCCCCTTTGTCGTATAAGGTCTGCAAAGCTTTTTGGACGGAGCTTTTGTGCTTTTCATCCGTCGTGCGGATGAAATGGTCGTATTTGATATTGAGTTTCTTCCAATAATCCTTGAACTCCTGCGAAATTTCGTCGACAAAAGTCTGCGGATCCTTTTTGGCGTCTTCGGCTTTCTTTTGGATATTTAGTCCATGCTCATCCGTTCCGGTCAGGAAATATACTTCTTCGCCCCGCGACTTGCGAAACCGCGCCAAAACATCCGCCGCGATGGTCGTATACGCATGCCCGATATGCGGTTTCGCGTTGACGTAATATATTGGGGTTGTGATATAGAATTTATTTTTCATTCTTAAGCTCAATAAACGATTACGACAAATTCCCCTTTATTCTTATCTCTGTTATTTCTATAAAATCCCAAAATTTCACGTATATTTCCTCTTTTGATTTCCTCGAACATCTTCGTCAGTTCCCGTCCCACAATCAGTTTAGCATCTGGTTTCAATTTTTCCAGCAGTTCGAGGTTTTTGAGAAACCGGTAGGGCGATTCGAAATAGATAACGGGATATTTCGCTTCCGCCACTCCCCGGAAAAAAGTCTCTCTTCCCTTTTTGTGCGGCGGAAATCCGAGGAAAGAAAATTTGCTCATATTTATCCCGGCGACACTCGCAATCGCCATCACAGCCGACGCCCCCGGGATGGGAATAATTTCAATCTCTTTCCTAAGATCCGATCTTAGGATTGCCGAAGATCGGATCTTAGGATCCAAAAGCGAAGCAATCAGCTCGTTTCCAGGATCGCTGACTCCAGGCGTTCCCGCGTCGCTCACTAGCGCGAGAGTCTTTCCATTTTCGAGATGCTCAATGATTTTTTCCACCCTTGAGAGCTTCGAATGATGGTGATATGATAAAAGAGGTTTTTGAATTTCATACCGGTCCAATAGTTTTTTCGTGACCCGCGTGTCCTCGCACAAAATGAGGTTGGCTTCTTTGAGAATACGAAGAGCCCGAAGAGTGATGTCTTCCAAGTTGCCGATAGGGGTGGCCACGATATATAATTTTCCGGATTTATCCATAAAATTTATCCTCTCGAAACAATGGGGAGCCTCAAGGTGAAGGTTGTTTCTTTTTGAGGCACGGACACGAAAAAGATTTTTCCCCGATGTCTTTTCGCAATGATGTTTGCCAGATACAAACCCAGGCCGCTGCGATTCGTATCGGTTTTCAGCGCCTTTTCAGTTCTGAAAAATGGAAAAAATATTTTCTGTCTATCACCGGCTGATATTCCGGGGCCTGAGTTAGTAAATGAAATTTCGGAAAAATCATCTGCTCGGGTGATCGCTACTCTTACCTCTGAATTTGGATTGCCATAAACAATCGCATTCTCAAGAATCATTTCGCAAGCGGTTAGAAGAAGTTCCCTGTCTCCTTCCACTTCGCTTGCCATATTATCACTCTTCTCCAAAAAGGACAGCTTTATTCCTTTTTTTGAAGCTTGGATCGCAAGCGCTGAAACAGCCTCTTTAATCATGCCATTGAGCTGGATAATATCTTTTTCCAGATAAACCTTTTTCGATTCAAGATCTTTTATTTTCACCAGGCGATCAACAAGCGCCAAAATGCGTTCTACTGATAAATCCGCCTCCAAAAGCAATTTCTGGTTTGATTCTGAAGATATTTCTTTTGACTCGGAAAAAGAAGACAAAGCCAGCTTGATATGCGTGAGCGGAGTTCGCAGCTGATGCGTGAGAATGGTGATAAACCGCGACCTGATTTCTTCGGTTTTTTTCGTCTCGCGAAACTTTTCATCTTTTTCGGAAATTAGTCTGTCTTCCTGTATCCTTCTAAGCCGCGAAAGATATCCGATAAAAAGAGCGGTCGTGAAAAGAGCCATTGAAACAGTAAAGGCGTTCACGGCAACCACATCGAAAGAATTGTGAATCGCCAGATTTGAAAAATTGTAACGGGAATAAGCATTGATTACTTGAAAATATTCAGAAAAAATCAAAACGTCATAAAGGAATATAGCCGCAAGGGAAATAAAAAAGATCTTTTTTTGATCATAAACAAAACTCGAGGCAACGATGACAAAAAAATAGAAAATAAAGGAAATACTCTCTATCCCTCCAGCAAAATGAATTATGGTTGTTATTATAGCCAGATCCAGCAAATATTGAATAAAGGTTATTCTATATATGGTCTTTGCCTTTTTATCGTTTTTCTCCGGACTAAACCAGTGAAAGAGATACCAGAAAGAATTACTCGCCACTGATATGCAAAAAAGTGCGACGATAAGTTGCATAGGAAACATGACATTTGAAACTCCTGAAATTTTCGTGATGATGCCTATGGCGAAAACAAGCGCAATATAAATCCAACGGGCTTGGGTTGCTGTATGATTGGCCTCAAAAATTTTTCTCGTTTTCAGATCTGCCATAAAGTGTTGCGATGATTCATTGTTTGCCTGCTTCTTTTATAAATGGTAAATTTTACAATATGATTCTCACAACTCACATCCTTTCCGGCGCGGCTCTGGGCGCGAATATCCAAAATCCCTACGCAGTTGCGGCGCTCTCGATTGTTCTGCATTTTCTCCTGGACATTCTTCCCCACGGCGATTATCTGAATAAAAAATCCCGTCTTTGGGAATTCTGGAAAGTGGCCGTTGATCTGGCGTTTGGCTTCGCTCTCATTGGCGGAATTATTTTTTTCAGGAGTATAACAGACGAAAGCACGCTGCGAAACATCTCTGTTGGAATTTTTTTCTCCCTGCTTCCGGACGGGACAACATTTTTATACTTCTGGATGAAAATGAAATTCCTCAAACCCATAAAAAATTTCCATGAAAAACTGCACTGCTACAAGAACGGAGCCCCCGAGCGCGAATTCCGGCTTGAAAACAATCTTTTTGATATCTTTTTCACTTTAGCTTCCCTCTTGCTTTTGCTCTTTTGGCGCATGAGTTAGGTCATTCACAATTTCGCCAGCCACCGTCGCCACCGGAACTGCGACGATTATCCCCATCATCCCCCCGAGCTTTGCTCCAATGAGAAGTGCAAGAATGACGACTACCGGATTGAGTCCGACGGCTTTTTTCATGACGAGCGGAGTGAACACGTAACCTTCAAGTTGCTGGACCAAGACGAATAGGCTCAAAACCAGAAATCCCGTAAGCGGGCCATGAAGAAAGCTGATCGCGACGGCGATAACGGCCGAAATTATCGGCCCGATATAGGGAACGATTTCCAAAATTCCAGCGACGAGCGCCAGAACCAGCGCATAAGGCGCGCCGATAAGGAGAAGCCCGACATAATCAAGCACGAAAATGATGAACATAAGAAAAATCTGCCCCTGAAGCCAGCGACCCATTTTGAATTGGATCCGGTCAACCAGTCCCGAAGTGTAATCGCGATGTTCCTCCGGCATCAGAGAGGCAAAAAATTTCTTGATTCCTTTTTCCTGAACAGACATATAGAAAGCAATCGAAAGAACGACCACAAATCCAAAAATTCCCCCGATGAACGACACCGTTCCGCTAAACAAGCTTGATCCGGCTTGCGACAATTTTTCAGAAATATTTCCCGTAAAGTTCGCAATTTGCTGTTGAAGATTGTGCGAGGTTACATAGTCTCGGATAATCCTGAAATACCCGGAAAACTTTTCGGCCAGCACCGGAAAATTTTCTCCGAGTCCGCGGATTTCACTTGTTAGCGGAGGAATCAAAAGTCCGATTGCCAGCCCTAAAACGGAGAGGAAAAGAACATAAACCACAAGCACTGTGAGAGCGCGAGGCACCTTCCTTCCCTGGAACCAGTCAACAATCGGGTCAATGGCGGAAACTATTATGACGGAAATAAAAACCAAGAAAACAATGTCGCGGACGAGGAAAAGAAACCAGAGCAGAAGCAGGATGAAAATCGTGCGAAGAATTGTTCCTGATGAAATTTCGATGGTTCTGTTCATGTGAATAGAATTGTGAATTCAGGATTTTGAATTGAGAATTGGAATATTGAATGTAAAATTCAGAATTCTTTATTCTTGATTCCTATTCACAATTCTGAATTCGTAATTCCTAATTCTAAATATATAATATTTTCTCCAAATATCTCTTGTCCTCCACCGGCCCGATAATAGCAAGATTTAATTTATCATTCACGAATATCTCCTTCGCTACTCTCATGATATCATCTGGGCTGACTTTATCAACCCGGGCGAGAATCTTATCCGGAATTTCTATTTTCTTTTTCGCAAGTTCCTGCCCCGCCAAATATCCTGCAATGTCGTCCGAAGACTCAAGCGAAAGCGCCATCTTTCCCCGAAAATTGTCTTTTGCCTTCTGGAGCTCTTTCGGGCTTACTTTTTTATCGCGGATTTTTTTGATTTCGCCGATAATTGTCTTCACTGTTTTTTCGATTTTTTTACGGTCTGTGTCCACTCCCGCCCTGACAGCCAAATAGCCCGAGTCAGTATAGCTTTCATATGATGCATTGATATAATACGCGAGTCCCAGTCTTTCCCGCACTGAAAGAAACAGTCGGCTGCTCATCGTTCCGCCAAGAATATTGGCCAGAACCGAAAGCGCGAAGCGGTCGGGATGGAACATGTCAAAGGCCCGCGCTCCCAGCACCAGATGGCACTGGTCGGTTTTCTTTTTCTTTATTTTCACCCGCGGCGCATTCTGTTTTTCGATGACTTTTGGCTTTTTTCCATTTGCCTTTTTCGGCATTCCCGCGAAAATTTTTCCAATCTTCCTGATAGCTTTTTGCTCTTCGATGTTCCCCGCGACGCATACAACTGTGTTCGGAGCGGTATAATTTTCCCGAAGATACTTCAAAAAATCGGGCCGTTTCAAATTTTTGATATTTTCTTTCGTTCCAATGATTTCCCATCCCGCCGGCTGGTCGCCATAGAGAAGTTCTTCAAAAATATCCCCCGCTTGGATCATCGGCGTGTCTTCATACATATTGATTTCCTGCAAGATCACTCCCCGCTCTTTTTCTATTTCTTTCTCTTCTATTTTCGAGTTGAGATAAATGTCGGATATCACGTCAAGCGCCAAATCGAAATGTCTGGCGTCAACTTTCGCGAAGTAGGCCGTCTGTTCTTTTCCCGTAAAAGCGTTGTATTCTCCCCCGACTGCGTCGAGCTCTCCCGAAATATCTTTTGTCTTGGGACGTTTTTTCGTTCCCTTGAAAAACATATGCTCAAGGAAATGCGAAATTCCGTTCACGCTTTTCGTTTCATATTTCGAACCGGCCGCCGCCGCCACAATGACCGCCACAGTATTCGTGTCTTTCATCGGCGCCGTCACCACCCGCAGTCCGTTTTTGAGGATAGTTTTTTTGAAATGCATGTATTTCTTTACGAATTACTAATCCGCTTCGCTCTACGAATATACGAATGTACGAATTTTCTGTATTCGTATATTCGTACAAGATTCGTAATTCGTAAAGACTACAGCTCCTCCAAAATCTTCACCAAAAGCCTCACTCCCACTCCCGACGCGCCTTTTGAGAGAAGCTCGTCCGGATTCACCGTGTCGCGGGGGCCAATGTCAATGTGCGCCCACTCTGAAAATTTTTCCGCGAATTCCAAAAGAAACATCGCCGCGTGAATCGCGCCTCCATAACGGGGATCCCCCACCGAACGAAGATTGGCAACATCTCCAAAATTTCCTTTGATGTCGTTTTTATATTCTTCCCAAAGGGGCATCGGCCAAACCGGATCACCCGCAACTTCAGCCAATTCGAAAATTCTGTCGCTTAATTTTTTTTCTTTCGAAAACAAAGCCGAGGCTCTTTCGCCCAAAGCCACTCCGGCCGCTCCAGTGAGAGTCGCGATGTTCACGACGAGGCGCGGATTATATCTTTCGGCGTATCCATGCGCGTCCGCCAGGATTATCCTTCCTTCCGCGTCGGTGTTCGCCACTTCAATGGTTTTTCCGGAAATAGTTTTCAAAATATCTCCGGGACGATAACTTTGCCCTGATGGCATATTTTCGACAGCCGGAATGAGCCCGACGATTTTTTTCCTCGCTCCAAACTTCGCCGCCGCAACCATCGCGTGCGCCACCGCCGCTCCGCCGGTCATATCGAGATGCATATCGCTCATATAATTTTCCGGCTTGACATTCAGCCCGCCCGTGTCAAAAGTGATCCCTTTGCCGATAAGAACAATCGGCTTTTCTTTTTGGGACATCATATACTCAAGGATAATAAATTTCGGTTTCTCCGCAGAACCTCGCGAAACGCCTAATATCCCGCCCATCCCCAGTTTTTTCATTTCCGCTTCTTCGAGCATTTTCATTTTTATACCGGTGCCCTGAATTGCCTTTTTTATTTCATCCGCCAATACTTTTGGGGTCATATCTCCACCGGGTGTATTCCCAAGATTTCGGCATGCGTTCACTTCCTGTCCGATAATCTGCCCCTTTTTGATTCCTTTTTCTATATTTTTTTCGTTCTGATTCTCGGCGATAACTTTTACCTCTTCCACAAAATTCCAACCCTCCTTGGGTTTATTTTTATAACGGACAAATTCATAATTCGCCATTTCAAAATTTTCCGCCGCAATTTCAGAGATTTCTTCTGTTTTTTTTCCAGCTGATTTCAAATTGAGATCCGAAAAATCAACCGCGATTTTTTTCGCCCGGTGTTTTTTCGCCTCCTGGATAATCTGGCGGCAAAGCAGAATGAACTTCCGGCGGTTGATATCTTTTTTTTCCGGTGATTTGATAACCAGCGTTTCCTCACCATTTTTCCCAACCGCAAAACGGCTTTCGGGAACTTTCGGATCAAAAGCAATTTTCACAAAATCTTTCGGCAATTCTTTTTTCCCGCTAACTTCTATTTTCATAATGTATTTTCATCAACATCTTACTACCATATATCGTAGTAAATTTATATCATGGATTTTCGCTACAACTAATTGTAGTGAAACTTTTCAAGCGCTTTTCGAGAGGGGCAAGGATAAATTGCCCCGAAGTTTTTTCTCCCCCTTTATTCCGAAATTTTCAGATCAAATTCCTTTTCATAATCCCCACAATCCACGATTAATTCCAGCGAGCTTTCTTTTATCATCTCCCTTACCCAGCGATTAATTTCCTCCTCTCCTGTTGGAATTTCCAGTCCGTTTAAATCGTCTTTACCAAAAGAAAAGAACCAGTTGACTTTCAGCACTCTTCTATCAGACAGATGCGCCAACAGCACTGAGTCACTGCCTTCAATATTTATAACTATAGCCCCAGCCATGACAGAATACCCCCTTCGTATTTTTTCTCTCCCTAAAAACGCTCAAATTTTTCAAGAACAAAAAATCAAATACTCTTCACTTTCATATATGCATACGTGAAAGTGTGTGTATTTTTCACTACAACTAGTTGTAGTGAAATTATCTCCCGTATCTCCCCTGTTCCTCAAACTTTCCTTTCAAATAATCCGCCAATTCCTCAATCTTCACCCGTTCCTGTTCCATAGTGTCGCGGTCGCGGACGGTGACGGCGTTGTCATTCAACGTCTCAAAATCCACCGTCACGCAAAAGGGCGTCCCGATTTCATCCTGCCGGCGGTATCGTTTTCCGATGGACTGCGTTTCGTCATATTCCGAGACAAACTGTGTTTTGAGATCATCAAATATTTTCTTGGCGGGAGCAACCAGTTCCTCCTTTTTGGAAAGCGGCAGAATCGCCACGTGGACGGGGGCGATAATTTTGGGAAATTTCATCATGACCCTTGTTTCCCCTTTCACTTCTTCTTCGTGATAGGCAGCGAGAAGCGCCGCCAGCACGCTCCTTTCCACTCCGAAAGTCGGCTCAAGAACGTGCGGAACATAGCGCTTGTTTTTTTCCGCGTCAAAATATTCAAGTTTCTCTCCTGACATTTTGCTGTGTTGAGTCAAGTCAAAATCACCCCGATGGGCTATTCCATAAAGCTCTTTCACGCCGAAGGGAAAATTATACATCGTGTCGATTGTTTTTTTCGAATAATGGGAAAGCTTATCCTTGGGATGCTCATATCTAGAAATATCCTCTTTTTTGCAGCCGATTTCAAGCGCGAATTCCTCCTGAAGATCGAGCCATTTATTAAATAAAGTTTCCCAGTCCGCGTCCGGCTCGATGAAATATTCGATTTCCATCTGTTCGAATTCACGCAGGCGGAAAATGAAGTTTCCGGCCACGATTTCATTTCGGAACGCTTTTCCGATTTGCGCGATTCCGAAAGGAACTTTGACGCGCATTGAATCGAGGATATTTTTGAAGTCGACGAAAATCGCTCCCGCCGTTTCCGGACGAAGATATACTTTTCCTTCGAAGCTGTTCATTTGCGTCTCAAACATCATGTTGAAATTGCGGGCATCGGTCCAATCGGACTCGCCGCAATTCGGGCATTTCGCCTTGAGTTCACGGAGTGTCTTCGTCATATCTTCCAGTCTCCCTTCCATATCCTCCCCTGTGAGTTCCTCAACCAGATGGTCGGCCCGAAATCTTTTTTTGCATTTTTTGCAGTCCACCATCGCGTCGTTGAATCCGGCCACATGCCCCGACGCCTCCCACAGTTTCGGATGAAGCAGAATCGGCCCGTCAATGCCGACGATATCCTCGCGCGCGTGCACGAATTTTTTCCACCAAAGCCTTTTGATATTGTTTTTGAGCTCCGCGCCGTACGGCCCGAAAGAATAGGCGTTCGCGAATCCCCCGTATATTTCACAAGCCGGAAAGACAAATCCCCGCCTTTTGCAAAGGGACACAATTTTTTCCATAAGTTGCTCATCTTTCGCGCTCATATATTTTTGAATATTAATGATTTTTATGCACAATTTAAGAATAGTAAAAAATATCAGAAAAACTTTTCTTAGTCAAGAATAACATAAAAAAAGCCAGCAAACCAGCGCTGGCGGCAAATATCTGAAAGTACCGAATTATTTTTTTCCATGCCCCAACACGTAAAGAGTATGAACAACTTCGCACTGGTTGACCGCCGCTTTTAAAAAATCAAGGACTTCCTGATCAACCGCCTTTTTTTCCTCGAAAACAAGAAAGGCTTTTTCTTCGTAGGGCTTTGACCCGGCGGACGGCAAAACACAAAGATTCTGCTTGTTGCAAAGATCTTTGTTTTGAGCCATATCCATTATCTCCCGATTGCCTATTTTGAAATCATTTTCTTTCGATTTTGAAGAATTTGCCCGGTGCTCGGCAACCGTCTGCATGTTTTCCGTGTTTATTATCCTCACGGTCATCCAATCCTTCCGGCTGATCGTGATTGCCATATGCAAAATGTCATCCAGATACTTCTTCATTTCGCTGCGGTCCTTCGGAGTTTTTATTTTCTTCATGAAATCCTTGATGAGAGATATCTGTACGTTTATTTTTCCAAGATAGGTGAACGTTTCCAGGAGCTCTTTCTCTCTTTTTTGATATTCCCCCTCAAGTTTTTTAATCTCTTCTTCCCTCGCGGCAACCGCTTTTTCATAAAGCCGGAAGATATTCCAGGCAAGGGACACTTGGGCCAAAAGAAAAATCGCTTCCCATGTTTCCTCCTCAAAAAAAGAAAAGTCTTCTTTCACAAGAAGGGGCGTGGATATGATTGTCACAACCAAAACCAAAAAAACAAGAAGAAAAATATTCCTAAATTGCTCTATTCGAGGACGGGGGATGAAAGCCATACATCAAAAATATTTTTTATTTCGGATTTTGCCTCATGATGCCTGAATCCCGGGCCGCCACCAAAGATCTATTTTCTATAATATTATTTGAGCTGGAAGCTCCCAACGATTTTTTCGACAAGATCGCAACTCGCTTTTGTCTCCTTGGAACAGTCATCTGACTTTGTATACGCCCAAACCGATCCGTCTTTTTCATTTATTTTCGTGCCAGCCCCCTCACAGTAAATGAGATTCCCTTTGCCGCAGCCTTTTTCAAGCTCATCCCATTCATCGGATGAGTATTTCCTAATCGTCAAAACGTCTTTATAGCGATCATCAAAACTGGCTGATTTTCCAGAAGGCTTGGCGTCAACATATATTTTCACGAATGGATTGGCGAGAGTGTCATCCGTGAGCCCTTTGACCGATCCGACCCGATATATCCACTGTCCAAACTGGGCAGGAATGGCCAGATTGAATTCAAGAGCGGGATCATTGAGAAACTTATTATTTTCTGAATAATTTACGCTTGTGGGACCGACCTTCACAGTTGCATTTTTTGATATTTGGCCGGAAGAGCTCATAAACGCCTCTCCCGTATTAGTCAGGGAAAAAAGAAGAAGATATGTGGAAATTGAGATCATCGCGATCAAGTACACCAAAGAAATATTGAAGCGGAGATCCTGCTCCGTCTTTTTCCCGGTTGCCTGAAACTTCTTGCCGGATACAATTTTTTTGCTCTTTTTTGTTTTCCTTGGCATATCATTTGATTGCCCCGCATCTTTGCCGCGTTTTTGAAAAAACATGGCAAACCTGGGAAGGCAAGTTTTATTTTTGTTAGCTATGCTTATTTTACAATAAACTCAAATTATTGACAAGACGTTGTCCTCGCTCAAAGTTCCTCTCTGCCAAGATTTGCCCACTTTCAGCTTATAACCGACCACTGCCCCATAATTGCCTTTCGCCCATTTGCGGAATTTCAAGTTCACTGCGATTATCGTTGTATCGCCTGAATTTTTCACTCGCAAAACTTTCGCTTTTTTTCCGCCAATTCTCACTGTGGCATGTTTTTTCTTTTTAATACCAAGATTTTCCATGGAAAGGTTGATTCTCCTTGTCGATCCCTTTTTTCTTTCATTATATTCTAGAGATGTCACGTCCGCGGAAATTTCAGCCTGCTCCGCAACAACTTCTTCGCAGGGGCTGGCTTGATCAAGCTCAACTGCCCGGAGCGCTTTTTGAACTTCGGCGCATGTGGCGCTTTCTGCGCCGTATAGATCGGAGCAGGCGGTATTGAGCACGTTGTAAGCATCCTCAAAGGTGGAGCTTGCTCCTAGATAGAAATTCAGCGCCCGGTAGTATATCTGCCCCATCGCCCCAGTCCCCACTCCCGTGATTGACTGGCCGTTATAGACGCCGCCGACGGCCGCAAGATAAGCCCCGTGGCTGAAAACGGTGCTGTTTTGATGAACACCGCCATAATCTTCATCACCGCAATAGTAGCCCGAATCGCTCATTTTCCCCGGAGCAGGTCCAAACCCCATGTTGATACTGCCAGGATCAGCCAGGCTGCGAGAAACTCCCGAGGCTGAATTTTCTCCTATTTTCCAATCATTGCCTCCTTCGATGGAATTTTCAATGAGTTCGCCAAAGAGATCGGCGTAGCCCTCATCCATCGCGCCTGATTCCCCCTCATAGTCAAATCCCCACGGCCAGGTGTAGTAAAGTATCGAGTGATAGGTGACACCATGCCCGTATTCATGCCCCAAAATATCTGCCGTCATCTCTCCAGAACAGAATTTGATAGAGTAATAATCATACCAGGCATTGGGGCAGGGATAAACTTTATCCGGATTGTTATCTATGCGGACATAAGCATCCGTATCGGTGTATAGATTGGCATGGCTGTTGCCCATCCCGCCCCGCTTGTTGCCGCCCTCCCGGCCAAAATTGGTTTGGAAATAACTGTGCGCTCCAAGAAGATATTCATAGGCAATGTCAATATCCGCCACGCCCGTTGCTCCCTGCCCTTCAGAACGGGAAAGGACATAGGCTCCCGAATTTCCGTCAAAGATATGGCGGCTGAGGCCTCGCGTCCCTGGAAGATGATAGACAAAGCTTCCGTCCGAAGCATCAATGAAAAAATATTCGTGTTCTCCTTTTTCCTTGTTCCCAAGCTCCACTAGCCAGACCAAGCGAAATAAATTGCTTTTTTTGTTTTCAACGAGCCCTTTGTTGAAAATAAGAAGTCTTGGCTTTATTTCTTCCGGGTTTCCTGTGTTGCCCCAGTCTCTCCAATATTTTTCAGCTTCCTTCACTGCCCGCTTTGAAGAAATTTTCGGCCGCGTCGCGGAAACAATGCTGGGCAAAAATTTTGCGCTGGCGCTGCTCACTGAATTGTCCTCCTTGAGATGGACAATCCCGTATGTTCCAAAAACAGGAATTCCCTCATATTTTTGGACATAGGCCACATGGTTCATTTTTTGGTCATCGCTTTTTATCCCGGCATAAAGCAGCTCTCTCGCTGGTTTCGCGAGGCCGAAATACTTTCCATACTCCTGCATGAAATATTTTGCTGCCACCGTTGGTTCGACTGAAACGAGTTTTTCAAGAGGAAGAGGAATTTTGTTTTTACCGGCAGCTATGAAAACAAGCGCACCGGTATTGCTGTTCACTGAATAATCGATTCCTGGTCCAATTTTTTTCTCAAACTCTTCGATATGCGCGCTCAAATTTTTTGTTTGCTCCCCCGCCACCTCTCCTTTTTCAGAAAAAAAAGTTTGGCGGAAAAACACCAAACCCAAAACAAAGAAAAACACAGCTAAACTCGCCCGAATTATTTTTTTTCTTTTCATTTTTCTTGCCACCCCCGATATGTTCCTAATTCTATCTCATTATTCGCTTTTTCCCAAGCCCCAGTTTTTTCCTTATCATCGAATTTTCCGAATAAGCGCGGCTGAAACGGAAAAAAAAGGGCTGTTTTCCCCCGCCGTGGGCAGATAAGATTTTTTCTCCGTTGATATTTCTTATTTCCAAAACTTTGTCCGGATGCGCCCCACCCGGCGTGACTATTTCAATTTTTGCATTTTGCCTAATGGCATTATGAACCCTCAGCTTGTTGAATCCCCTGATTTTTTCGGAAACCCCACTCTGAAGCGATCTGGATCGGAGAATCTCCCCGACAAATTGCCACGAGTTTTCCCGCTGGGATTTTTCAAAATCATTTTCCCATTTGTCTCTCCCGAACAAAAATCCGGTTGAATAGCCGCGATTTGCCAATTTCATAAGCTCTTTTTTCGCTGCTGAAGACAATTTTTTGATTTCGGCCCGGCTTTTTCCCCAATTTATTGCGTCCAATACCCTCCGATAGGATCCTGCGGCGCAAGCGACATAATAGGCGCTCTTCGTCCTTCCCTCGATTTTGAAAGAATCGATCCCCGCCTTGGCCAGCTCGCCTAAATACTCAATCAAACAAATATCCTTGGAATTCAAAAAATATGTCCCATGCTCATCTTCTTCGATATTTGTTATCTTTGAGCCATCCGCATTCAAACTGTCCGTCCCGCTTTGAAGAACACCATGATTTTTATTTTTTATTTTTGATTTTTGACTTAGCTTATACCTCCACCGGCACGGCTGGACGCAATCTCCTAAATTCGCACTGCGATCCTTGAACCATCGGGACAGCAGGCATCTTCCGGAATAACTCATGCACATCGCCCCATGGACAAAATATTCCAGCTCAATCCCGGGACAAATTTTCTTTATTCTTTTTATTTCCTGAAGCGTCACCTCCCGCGCGAGGATTATTCTTGAAACCCCCTGTTTTTGCCAAAATTTGACTGCCTCGGAATTTGTCGCGTTGGCTTGAGTCGACAAATGGATTTTTATTTGCGGTGCTATTTTTTTCACCAGGCCAATGATACCGGGATCGCTTGCGATCACTGCGTCCGGTTTCACTTTTTTTATGAATTTCAAATGTTTTTTCAGTTCCGGCAGATGGCTTTCATGGGCATAAATGTTCAAGGTGAAATATATTCTTTTGCCGAGTTTTCGCGCCACAGCTGCTGCTTTTCTCAAATTCGCCTCGCTGAAATCATTCAGCCTTGCCCTAAGAGAAAAATTCGGATGCCCGACATAAACGGCATCCGCCCCAAAATGATACGCGTATTCCATTTTCTCCAAGCTTCCGCCAGGAGCAACAAGTTCCAATTTCTTTTTCATGACTGCGCTGACAAAAGCCCGGCTCCTGTCAGTTATTCTTTCTTATTCTTTCGTTGTTCTCGAGAACCGCTTTTATGAAGAGAGGGTCGTATCCCGCTTTTTCGCTGGCCCGCGCGATCGCGTTCACGTCTTTGGGGAGGCATTTCCCGGCAAACCCGCGCGCGTCAGGAAAAACCGCCGAAAACATCCTTCCCATTCGCTCGTCAAGAAGCCAAAGCTCGCGAAGTTCCTTGTAATCCACCCCGATTTTTTCGGCGATGTTATAGAATTCGTTGCAAAAAGTGACTTTGGTAGCGATAAAAGCATTCTCCATATATTTCACGAGTTCCGCCGTCTTTGAATCAGTTATATGAAACCTGGCTTCCGGCCCCATAACCCGGACAAAAAAATCTGCGACGCGCGAGGCTGTTTCTTTTTCGCCTCCAATAATCTGGAAGCTGTGCTTTTTCATGTCTTTTGGATCAGCGTATTTCCAGAACGGGACAAAATAACCGCCCTCGCCCATGTATTCGGGAGAAAAGCAGATTTTTTTGCCTGTTTTCTCGCAAAGATTTTTTGTCGTGCCGGGAGGAATCGTGCTTTTGATCAGAATGAGCGGTGTTTCCAGCCAGCCCAAAACATCTTCAATTATCGAAAGGTCGCAGGAGCCATCTTTTCCCATCGGCGTGGGAACACAAATCACGCCCAAATCGCATTTGTTCATTTCTTCTTTCGGCGCCGACCCCTGAATGTTGGGATCAAAAAAGATTGCTTCAAAATTGTCTTTGAAAAAATTATATACTCCCTTTCCGACGTAGCCATAACCAATCACTGCGACTTTTTTCTTTTCTTTTCCCATAAAAATAAATTAACTCTTAACAAAATATTGTTCAATACAATGCTATCAGCTTAGTTTCTATTTTGCAATATTTTCATCAGATCCAGATAAAATTTCAGATTATGGATTGTCGCGAGCCGCCCGGCCAGCGGTTCTCCGACGGAAAAAAGATGCCGCAGATACGCCCGAGAATAATTTCGGCAGGTATGGCATTTGCAAATCATGTCAACCGGGGAAAAATCTTTTTTGAATTTCTGGTTGGTAATGTTGATAGTCCGATAAAATCTTCTGACAAGAGCCCGACTCTTGTCATATTTTTTCGACCAGATAAACAGCGAACCGTGCCGCGCGTTTCGGGTCGGGATGACGCAATCAAACATATCGATTCCCAAACGCGCGGCAAAGACTATTTCTTCCGGCTTTCCCAGCCCCATAAGATAGCGCGGCTTCTCTTTTGGAAGCATCGGCAAAATCCACTCCAAAATATTTTTCATTTTTTCCCTCGGCTCCCCGACTGCTACTCCGCCAACAGCGTAGCCATCAAAACCAAGTTTCAATAATTGCCTGGCTGATTCTTGGCGCAAATCTTTATATACCGAACCTTGGACAATTCCGAATAGTAATGGTCTAAAGCTTGGCTTTGAGGAATTCCGGGAGCTGCGCTCCCGGAAGGAAAAAGCCGAGCTTTTATGAAAATTTTTGTCAAAATATTTTTTACAACGCTCCGCCCACCTCGTCGTCCGTTCCAGCGACATACGCGCATATTCCCGGCTGCACGGATAGGGCGGGCATTCGTCAAGAACCATTATAACGTCGCTTCCAAGCGCGAGTTGGATGTCAATTGATTTCTCCGGCGTCATAAAATATTTTTTCCCGTCCAGCGGATCCCGAAACTCGACGCCTTTTTCAGAAATTTTTACTCCATTCAACGGGGATGCAGACCGCTTGCCGCCAACGCCCGCAGATTTGGAAGGGCGAACCCCTTTTTTATTTGAAAGAGAAAAAACCTGATAACCTCCCGAATCTGTCAGTATGGGCCTGTCCCAATTCATGAGCCGGTGCAATCCACCCGCTTTTTTGACGATTTTTTCTCCCGGCCGGAGCCAAAGATGATAAGTATTGCCCAAAATAATTTCCGCACCAAGATCCCGAAGTTCTTCCGGACTCAAATTCTTCACCGCTCCTTTCGTGGCAATCGGCAAAAAAAACGGGGTTTTCACCGTTCCATGCATCAAATGAAGTTTTCTCCTCCGAGCTGATCGCTCCTTTTTGAAAACATCCGGCACAGCTTTCTTGCGCTAAATGTTATGCGGATTATTGATCGACTTTTCCCGAGCTGCCCACACTCAAGTCCTCCAAAAGATTGGTGTCCTTCTCGCCAAGCTTTGTCTCCAAATTTTGTCCAGTGAAAACGTCTTTTGCCGAAAAAACAGTGCTTATGAGAAGTTTGGGGTATTGACCGACCATATTTACCGACGGGTTTAGGCCAACCTGGAAAACAATTTCTTTCGGGTCAGTAATAGTTCCCACGCCTGCTGGGAGAGATCCAATGTTCCAGACTGCCACGCCCGTCCGGTTATTATATTCAACATCCGCGTCTTTTGGCAAAAAATTTTCTTTCCAGGAAACATTGGGGGCCAATGTCACGATAATTTTCCCGTCAGTGACATCGTTGGAAATATTTTCCGCTTTGAGGTGGATTGAAAAAGTTGTCTCTTCACCCACCTTGGGAGGAATTGGACCGGTATTTGCGATCTCCGAATCATTATAATAGCCTTCTTGCCTGATAATCAGCTTCGAATTGAGCTTTACCGCGATTCCATTTCCTGAGATAGTTTTGTTTTCTCCCTCGGGAGTGGGAATATCGGGACTGTCGATCCGGCAGAGGGCCGTGAAAGAAAAATTTTTATCCTTCGTGCTTGAAACTGGTATAATATCTTTCAATTTTACCGAAAATTCAAGTTCTCCTTCTTCTCCCGGATTCAGCACTCCCAATTTTTTAAGTCCCGGTGCTTTCCAGGCGACAGTCCCCTTGTTTGAATCCAGCGTTCCTCGAGCCTCTCCGAATTCCCGATAGGAGGCATAGTCTATTATTGGGCTTGATATTTCCTCCGTCAGAATAAGATCTCTGAGCGCCGTATCGCTTACGTTTTTGAATTTGACCCTGAAAGACAAAGTGTCGCCGGAGTTCACAAATAGGGCGTCCTTTTTCTCGTTTATTGTCTGCAGAATCGTAATGGCCGCGCCGATGACTTTGACACTTTTTGAGACATCGTTGTAGGCGACAAAGGCATCGTTGTTGCCAATCTCTCCGAGAGAAAATTTGAATTTTTTTTCTTCCTGCAGCCGGCCGGAAAGCACGCCCGAAATTTTTATTTCCCCGCTTTCTCCTCCTCCCAAATCTCCAATATACCAGATATCACCGCCGCCCGATGCCGGAAGAGGTTCCGAGGTAGTCACAGAAAAATCAGCCGGCAGATCGGCTTTCATTTTGAGATCTCGAATAACTTGCTGGCCTGAATTTTTATATTTCACAAAAAAAGTGGCTGCTCCTCCGGAAGAAACCTGCTGCGGCCCATTTACTTCAACTTCAAGCGGACTTGAGGAAATCAAAATACCATGTTTTGCCTCGGTTGTGAATTGGGAGCTGAAATTCGACGAGCTGTATTCAAGCTTGACATTGACATAAGTCAGGAGCCCTTTCGTTCCGAAAAATTTTCCGCGAAGCTCAATTTTCCCTTCTGATTTTCCTCCGATTGTCCCGATATTATAACGGCTTGAGTTTGGTCCTTCCGGCTCCAGGTTGAGATTATCAAGCGGTTTGAAATTTTCGGAATAGATAATATGGACCACGGCATTTCTGAGGCTGGACCGGTTTTCATTTTTATAATCAATCTCAAGAAGCACTACGTCCCCGCTCTGGATTTCTCCTGGCCCGGAAACAGAAATTGCCACCATATCCTCCACAAAGGAACTTTTTCTCACGTACAAAGCACCCCAGACTGCTCCGGAAAGCAAAATCAGGGCTGAAAGCGACACCATGACAATTCTCAATGCCTTTTTTTTCTTGGCTTTCTTTTCTTCCTCTTCCTTTATCCAGATACTGTCTTTTTTTCCTTCCTCGGCTTTGAAAAAAGTCGGCGCGAACGGGTTTTCTGTTTTTTCAGCCGGATTGGAATGGCCCAAAGAGCCGTACTTTCCTTCCGGATCATCCTCTCCCCGTTTATAAATTTTCCTTTCGATTTCCTTGAGAGACATTGCTTATATTTTACAATAAAAAGGACAAAGGCGCAAAAATATTTCAGACGAAATGGTATCTGGCATAAATCTCCCTTATTTTAGCAAGTTTTGCCAGTTCAGCCCCGCTCACTTTCACTTTCGCTGTTTTTTCAAGCGAATTTCCCCAGAAAATACGCAAAAGTTTGATTTGATTGTCGCTGATCGAAATCAGCTCCTTGAAATTTGGACCGCAACCGGAGCAGATTATTCCTCCTTTCTCAATGCTGAAAAATTTTTTTGATTTTTCAGCGAGTTTTTCTTTGCATGCGACGCACTTCATCACTTCAGGCCGGTTTCCCAATATGTCAAAAAGCTTCCACCAGAAGGATTCGACTATTATCCGCAAGCACTCGGCGCTTGCAAAATTCAATGTTCCCAAAAAATCATGCAATAAATCAAAAACTTTCTTGTCCCCTACTCCTTCGCTGAAATTTTTCAAGAAAAAAAGAAAGATTTTCAGAGCTTCGGTCAGTTTTTCAAAATCTTTTTTGATGTTTTCAAAATTTTCAAGCGTAATGGCGCCAGTAATCTGCCCCATTCCCCGCGAGCGGGCGACATAAATTTCAGTCAGCGTTCCCGGTTCGAGATGGCCGGCGAGCTTAGCGGCTGGCTTTCGCACGCCTTTGGCCACCGCTTTCACGAGGCCTTGCTCGAGCGTGTATATTATGTATAGCCGATTCACTTCGTTCGCGTCGCGCGAAGCCAAAATAATCGCCGTATATTTTTGCATGGCTTGATTATATCAGAATTCGGAAAAAATTAAACCGCTGGTCGGAGCATATACCGTCCAGCGGTTTCGGATAATCGAAGGAGTATGAAGAAGGCTAGATATCCTTCGAAAAGTATTGCGAGGACATTGGCCTCAACCTTCTGAAAAACCTCTTGCAATCGGGACAAAAAAAATGCACCCAGAAAAAAACGCTGTTCAGAGAAGTTATTCCCACCGGCTTGTATTCGCGGCTCCCGCAATCACAGCTGTCGGAGAAGATGTTCAGGATTTTTTCGTCCCAACCTCGCCGATGGGCAGCGTCAAAGAGGATCCACAACATGACGATTCCCAATGCCGCCGCAAGCGCTCCGATTTGATAATCGCCATAGTGGTATTCACTGGCGAAAATTCCGCCTATGGCAATCGCCAGCGCCAGAACAGCAAAAAGCCAATCCGAAATTTTCAATCTTTCCATTGTCCCTCTCCTCCTCATCGACAATGTCAGCGGTTAAACAACTTATGGAAAACCATAGCGGCTTTCCAATTTTTCTTTTGGCCCCGAACAGCGCCGGCACCAAAAAAAGATAGTTATTTTCTTCTGATATTTCCACGTTGCCCCGAAAAACGCCATAAACACGACCAGTGAAGATTTCATACAGCTTTGATAATCCAATGAATATCTTTTGAGAAATTCAAAGGTGAAAACTTCCCGCAGAAAAACGATCAAAGATAAGCCAAGAATGACGGCCACCACTGGAAAAACAAAACAGTATAAATTGTGCAGTTTGTCTTCGCATCGAGGATCGCATTCTTCCCCGAAAGGCAAAGGCCACAAAAACCATTTTTTCGAAGACATGGCTCTTATTTCTCCTTTTTTTAAAGAATCTTTCCGCGCTGCGGAGGAATTATACAAAAAAATAACTTCCAAATCTTTTATCTCTTATATCTCGTTTCTTATATTCTTTTCAGCCAGATTTTTACCGGCGCCGTCTCAAGTTCAAAAAATTCCTCAATGTCAAAGTCAGTCCCCTCGCTTTCAATGGCTCCGGTAGCCAGCGTCTCGCGGGCAATCATATCCCCGAATTTCTCGAATATCTTCGACCCCCCTTGATAGCAGATCATAATCCGGTTGTCAACTTCATAACCAGCTTTTTTCCGAAGTTCCTGGATGCGCCGGACCAGTTCACGGGCCTCACCTTCAAGGCGCAAATCATCAGAAATTACGATGTTGAGGCCTGCCATCGAATTTCCCTCTTCTTCAATGAATATGCCTGGATTTTTTTCAATCGAGCCATAAAAACCGATCTTTTTCACGTTTACCTCTTCTTTCAAAAGTTCCAGCAGTTTGTCGTCAATGATTTCATTGACCATCAGCTCCGAAAGCGGCTGGCGGACTTTGATGCCGGCTTTCGCCCTCGCGGCAAGTCCCATTTTCACAAACCGCCGCACCATTTGCATTTGTTTGTTGAGATCATCGTCAATCAATTTTTTATTTGCCTTTGGAAAATCGGAAAGATGCACGGATTCCTCTCCGGTTATATTTTTGTATATCTCCTCACTCACAAAAGGCGAGAACGGCGCCATCAACTTTGCCAGCTCAGCCAGCACAAAATATAAAGTCTCGTAGGCCCTTCTTTTGTCCTCGTCATTTTCAGATTTCCAAAACCTTTTCCTCGACCGGCGGATATACCAATTGGAAAGATTGTCAATAAAATCCGGAAACAGCCGCGCAGTCCTTGAAATTTCATATGCTTCCATGTGATTATTCACGTTCTTTATCAAAGAATTAAGCTCGGATACGATCCACTTGTCGAGCAGGTTCGTTCCGGGTTCCGGGTTCCGGGTTCCGGGTTCAAACTTATCGATATTCGCGTATAAAACAAAAAACGAATAGCTGTTCCAAAGCATGCGAAACATGCCCTTGAAAATATCCTTGAGTTCTTCATCGTTGAAATTCAGATTCTCCCCCTCCATCAGGGGCGACTGCATGAGATAAAAACGGAAAGCGTCGGCCCCGTAACGGTTGATGAGAATATTGGGGTCGGTGAAATTTCCGAGGGACTTCGAAAGTTTTTTGCCGTCCGCTCCGGTGATTGTCCCTGTTGTCACCGCGTTCAAGAAGCCCGGCTTTCCAAAAAGTCCGACGGAAAGTACGTGAAGGGTATAGAACCATCCACGTGTCTGGGCGATATATTCAGAAATGAACTGGGCCGGAAATCTTTCCTCAAATTCCTCCTTGTTTTCAAATGGATAATGGAATTCGGCGAAAGGCATCGACCCCGACTCCACCCAGCAGTCGAAAACATCGGGAATTCTTTTCATCCCGCCGCCGCATTTATCGCACTTAAACGTGATTTCATCAATCATCGGCCGGTGATAATCCTCCAGTTTCTTCCCAGACAATTCCTCGAGCTCCCCAAACGACCCGATAATTTTCAAATTATCACATTCCTTCTCTTTTCTATCTTCTTTCTTATTTCTTATTTTCCCTCCGCATTCCCAGATCGGCATCGGGTTTCCCCAATATCTTGACCGGGAAACATTCCAGTCAGGCGCAGTCTCGAGGCCATGGCCGAACCGCCCTTTTTGGAGATGCTTCGGATGCCAGCAGATTTTTTCGTTCTCCGCGAGCAATTTTTCTTTGAGCTCTGAAACTTTGATAAACCAGGCCGGCTGGGACATATAGATGAGCTTCGTATCGCAGCGGTGGCAGAACGGATAAGCATGGCTCACATTTTCTTTTTTGTAGACGAAACCTTTTTCGGATATTTCTTTCAAAATCTTGAAATTGGCTTCCCAGACATTTTCGCCCGTCCAGTCTCCTTTGGTGAATCTTCCTTCGTCGTCCACGTTTTCGATTATGGGAAGATTGTTTTCCTTCCTGGTCCGAAAATCGTCTTCTCCGAAAGCCGGCGCGATGTGGACAATCCCCGTTCCATCATCGAGACTCACGAAATCACCGGCTACGACCCGGTATCCGTTTTTTATTTCGTGGGAAAAAACAGGCTCATATTCGATTCCCAGCAATTCCTTCCCATCCATTTCCTTTTCAACCTCGTATTCTTCCCCAAGCGTTTTGAGGCGATCTTTGGCCAAGATATATTTTTCTTTCCCCTGCCTCGCAATCACGTATTTTGCATTCGGATTCACGGCGATGGCGACATTCGCCAGAAGCGTCCAGGGCGTTGTCGTCCAAACAAGGAAAAAAATATCCGCGAAATCCTGGCCCTTCGCTTTCAATTTGAAAAAAACCGACGCGTCTTTCACCTCTTTATAGCTCGAATCCATGGCCACCTCGAAATTGGAAAGCGGCGTCGAACAGCGCGGGCAAAAAAGGGATATTCTTGAATCCTTGTAAACCAGCCCATTTTTGTGAAGCTCCGAAAACCCCCACCAGACAGACTCCATGAAAGAGCTGTCCATCGTTTTGTAGGAATTGTCGAAATCCACCCAGCGGCCAATCCGGCGCACCGTTTTTTTCCACTCGTCCGCGAACTGCAAGACGGTTTTTTTGGCTTCTTCATTGAACTTTCCGATGTTTTTTTCGATATCCCGCTTTCCTTTGTAGCTGAATTTTTTTTCGACAATGTTCTCGATGGGAAGCCCATGGGTGTCCCATCCCCACCGGCGCGGAACATGAAAACCTTTCATGGTGAAAAACCGCGGAACTACGTCCTTTGAGGTCGAGGCCAGGAGATGACCGTGATGGGGCAGGCCGGTCGCAAACGGCGGACCGTCATAAAAAGAATAAAGCTTTGCATCTTTGCGAAGCTCTAAAGATTTTTCGAATATTTTTTCCTTCTCCCAAAATTCGAGGATTTTTTCCTCCATTTCGGGAAGAGATTGTTTCGGATTAACTGGCTTAAACATTTTCATATACCTCCAAAGTTTCCCGGGCGCATTTTTCCCAGCTGAATTTTTTGGCTTGCTCTTTGCCTTTTTTGACAAGTTCATCGCGCAAATTTTTGTCTCCGGCCAGCTTCTCCATTGCGTTCCCGATGCCTTCCGTGTCATGCGGATTGACATAGAGCGCCGCATCGCCCGCGATTTCAGGAATAGAAGCCACGCGTGAAACCAGGCATGGCGTCCCGCAGGCCATCGCTTCAACGATCGTCTGGCCAAAGCCTTCATAGAGGGACGGCATCACGAAAAATTCCGCGTGTGAATAGAGCGGCTTCAAATCATCCCCGCCAACATAACCGGTGAAGATAACGTCGTTATTGATCCCAAGGTCTTCCGCCTGCTGGAAATATTCCTTGAACAGCCAGCCGCGTTTTCCCGCGACGACCAATTGGTGGTCGAATTGCCCTCGAAAAGAGTTTTTGAACCGGGAAAATCCCTCGAGAACCCGCGTAAGATTTTTTCTCGGCTCGAGAGTTCCCAGAAAAAGAATATATTTGCCGCTTATCCCGTAATCTTTTCTTATTTTCTCCGCAGGAATGGAGCAAGCTTCAAAAAATCTTTTGTCAATGCCGTTATAAACCACGCTAATATTTTTTTCCGGAAAACCAAGAATCTCTTTCGCGTCTTTTTTGGTCGATTCGGAAACGGCAATGATTCGATCCGACTTTTTAGCCATGAACTTATAAAGCGCTTTGATCCTGGCGGTGGAAATTTTGGGAAAAAGTTCGGAAACGCGATAAGGCGCGAAGTCGTAGAAAGTCGTTATGATTTTCCCGCGGTAGGTTGCTGGAACCCGATAGAGCGGCGACGTGACGTGCAATACGTCCAATTTTTCCCGCGCATAAGTCGCAAGTCCCAGAATTTCCGAATAGGCTCCAGGCATATATTTTTTGTAGTCGGAAAATGGGAAAAACTTGATTTTCACATTCGGCCGCGCGAATTTCTTGACGTCTTTGTCCCGGACTTTGAAATCAAAAAAAAGAACATACTGGTTTTCACTGTCTATTTCGAGAATATTCTTCACGAGATGCCAAACATAATGAGCCACCCCGCTTGGGGCGGACTTTTCAGGATTCAGGATTGCTCTTGCGTCAATTCCAATGCGCATATATATTGTATTACTGCTGAATCCAATATACTATTTCCTTGCCATAAAATCAACTTTCTTGTAATTTGCCTCAGCGTCATATAAAATATACTCAATGCCAAGAAAAAACTTTTCAAAAAAATTATTGTTCCTGTTCGCTGCTGTTCTTTTTTTTGCGGGGCAGGTTTCTTTTGCTCCCGCTTACGTTTCGGCCATAGCAATGGAGAAAAAAAGCATCGTCCCGGAAAAAAATAATCATTGGAATTTTGCAGAATATGAAGCCGTCGTGAAAATTGCCTGCGCCGGCTGCCTTGATTCTATTGAGGAAAAATATGATGTCTCTCTTTCGCCTCTTGGCGGCGAAGGCAACGAGAATTTTTATCTCGCCGAAAGCCTTTCGCAGAAATCAACTCGGAAATTGGTAAAGTCTCTTGAAAAAGACCGGGATATCGAACTGGTCCAGCCGAATTTCAGATATAAGCCGCTCGCACGCGTGGCAAATGATGCTTATTATTCTGAAGAGTGGTGGCTTTTCAACTCTGCCGAAAATGCCGGCGGAGTAAACACGGCTTCAGCTTGGGATCTTGAATCAAAGAACCAGCGCAACGTGGCAGTGGCCGTCATCGACAGCGGAGCCAACCACAAGCACAAAGACCTCAAAAATAATTTGACCAAAGGTTCGGCTAAAGGAAAAAATTTTGAACACCCGAAGAGAAAGCCGACTGATGACGACGGGCACGGGAGTTTTCTGGCCGGAATAATCGCCGCGAAAACGAACAACCGCCGCGGCGTGTCCGGAGCGAGTTTTTATGAAAATCTGAAAGTGATGCCGCTCCGTTTTGACTTCACCACGTCCCAGGCGATTGAAGCCCTGAATTACGCCAAATCAAAAAATGTGATGGTCGTGAACGCCAGCTGGGGAAGCTATGGCGAGGAAGGATTGGATCTCGCTCTCAAAGACGCTATTTCGCAGTATTCCGGCGTTTTCGTCACCGCTTCCGGAAACGAAAGCTACAATCACGAAAGCGGAAACGCGGATCAAAAAATGTATCCTTGCGATTTTGAGCTTGCGAACATCCTCTGCGTCGGCGCAACGGGCCATGATGGAAATTTGGCCGATTATTCCGATTATGGCGCGACTTTTGTCGATGTGGCCGCTCCCGGCGGGAGTGACGGGCATCCCCTGATCGGCCTCTCCGGTTCGAAAAGCGGATACGACGAGGCGGAAGGCAGCTCGCTCTCGACCGCGTTCGTGAGCGCCGAAGCCGGACTCCTTTTTTCGAAATTCCCGAATCTCTCCGGCGCGCAAGTGATCGAAATCATCAAAAATTCCGTCGACACGAACGCCAGCCTTGCCGGAAAAGTGTCGAGCGGCGGAAAAGTGAATTTCTTGAAAGCTGTGCAAACAGCAGCGGGTTACTAAAAAAATTCACTACAATTAGTTGTAGTGAAAAGCTTTAGTAATCTAATATACTGAAGTGTTTTTATAATTTATAAATTAGTCAAAAATATGCATATGCATAAAAATGACTAATTTGATAGAAATAAAAATATCCGGCACAAGCCGGATACTAAATACAATATACTAATTACCAGATACCAGATACTAAATCAATACGCTCCTTCAATCTTCACCCCCGTATAATAATACTTCAAAACCCATTCATAAGATTTTCCATCTTTCACCCATCCCCGCGCGCCATTAGCGGAAAGGCCATACATATGGTTCCCGTTTTCTCCCGGATCAAGGCCGGCTTTTTTTCCGTCCGGGTGGTCTTTCACTGATTTGAGGTATTGATAGCCGTTCATGTCCCGTGTTTTTCCGTCCGTCCAAGAACAATACGGCGTGAGTGCAGTTTTGCCTTTGTAGGTGACTGTTTTCCCGCGCGTTTCTTGAGTCGCCTTTTTCATGTCCGGAATACGCTCTTCAATGACATAGCCTTTGTATATCTGGTCAGAGGAGGTGTCAGTAAGAAAAAAATTCTCTCCTTTGTGCTTGGTGCGTTTTTCTGAATGATAAAAGGCATAAGTCCGGAAAATAACCGAAAAAAGTTTCAGATAATCGTTGTCGAGACCGTTTCCGATTTCCCCCGTCCCCCAGGTATATTGCTCCATCGGAAGAACACTGATTGCCCAAGGCACGCCGTCTTCATTGAAAGAGAGTTCCAGTTTTCCACGGAATTTATTGTATTCAACAGAACCAGAGGCGTAGCATCCGTTCGGATCGCTTTTCTTTTCGTTTGAGTCCTGATGCTTACAGTCCACAATTTCGATCACGCCTCCCCCGAGAGCCTCGATGGTGAGAAAGTTTCCTGAATCAACGTATGTATCGGGATCGCCTTCAATTCTTCCTTTTATACTGAAATCGCGATTTGCCCAGTCCGCCTTGATTCTATTCTTCACGTTCGGCGCGACTGACTTGAGAACCGTCCCGCTTTTATCTTTTATTTCAAGTCCGCTTTCCGACCGCACTTCTATTCTTTTGCTGTTTCCTTCCGAAAGTTTGAAAAGTCCAACCTTCATCTCCGGCCCCAGCGAGCCGCTGGATATCTGCCCCAATTTTTTGAGGGCTTTCTTCACTTTTTTGTATTCTCCCCGGCTCACTTTCGGCTTGTATTTTGCCCAAAGAGATTCCGGCACCCCGTTTTTTTCAAGAAGCTTCTGCCATTTGGTCGCTTTGGATTTTTTGGCTGCCTGAGAAACAGTTTTCTTTGTCACCATCAGGTATTCGCCTCTTGTCACCTTCGGCTTGTATTTCTCCCAGAGCTCTTCCGGAATTTTATTCTTTTCGAGAAGTTTTTGCCATTTGGTTTTCGCGGCCGCTTCGGCCCGGGGAACGCTTGAAGAAAAATAAAAGCCTCCTCCTGACAGAAATACTGCCGAAATCAGAAGAGGCAAAAGGATTGTTTTTAGTCTGATTTTTATATTCATTTATACCCGGAAATCAGCTTTTTACGAGTATATAACAGTTTAGCATATTTTCCGGAGAAAGTCCAATCTTGCCAAATAGGGAAATTTGAAATATAATCTCAACGTGGTTCTTTGGAAATACAATATTCCCGGGTACCCGCCCGCCGTGCAAGACTTGCTTGCAAGGCGTTGCGGGCGGGGCTCAATAAAAAATGTATTATACATACGTAATAAAAAGTGAAAGAGACAAGAATCTTTATGTTGGTTTCACGAAAGATTTGAAAAAAAGATTCGAGGAGCACAACTCGGGATTAGTCGATGCAACGAAAGACAGAACACCGTTCTTATTGGTCTATTATGAAGCTTGTCGGGATCGCAAAAAAGCGATACGGCGAGAAAAATATTTTAAGACCGGATTTGGACGAAGGTTCCTAAAAAATAGAATATAATATTCCCGGGTAGCTCAATGGTAGAGCAGTTGACTGTTAATCAATTGGTTACAGGTTCGAATCCTGTCCCGGGAGCAGTAAGGGATCATGAGCGTGCTCAAGGATCGTATTGAAGGGAGATTTTAGCTCAAATAAAAGGTTTTTGCCTGAAAGACGGCAGTTCTGAAGTAGGAAACTCAAGAGCTGCCGTTTTTCGTTGGCTTCAGAACTTTCAAAGATTTTCAATGCCCGGTTAGTCAAAGAAAATACCATAGATGCGGCAATATGGAAGTTTTCATCGGCCTTTGTATAATCCTCAAGCCGGATGTTTATGTCGTACTGCTTTTCTTTGTATTCTTTCAGCTTTGTGTCATATATATCCCGAGTAATACTGCTTTCGACGAGGAGATCCAAAAGTCTGTCGGTATTTTGCTGGATCTTGTCATACTCTGCCCTAAGCTGTTTTATGGCTAGCTCGTGAAACTGGTTTTTGTTTTCGTTTATCTTTTTCAATCGCGCGACGACTTTATCAACCTTTTCCTGCGGCATTTGAATATCTCGGAGCATTTTTTTGATCGGAGCAAGCAACTTTTCCTCGCGAATCCATGTGCGCTCGCAATTTCCCTTGAAGTTCGAACAACTGTAATAGACGTAGCGGCCCTTTTTGAGTTCCGGGGTGATCGTGCATCCGCATTTTTCGCAATGCACCAGTCCGCGCAAGGCAAAGGGCTTGGCGGCGTATTTTATCGTTTTCTTGTTATAGCTGGCTAGAATGTCCTGAACGTCCTCAAAAAGCCGTTTAGGAACGATTGTGGCGTATTTGTGGGGGTATTCTCGGCCCTTCGAGGTCATAATGCCTATATAGAATTTATCCTTGAGAGCCGTGTGAATCATGCTCGGGCTGATTAACTTTCCGTTTCGGCTTCTAAGGCCCAACTTGTATATTTCCGTCGCTAGCGTCTTTACGGAGTAGTTTTTCGTCGCGTATAGCTCAAACATCTTGCGGACGAGCTCGGCTCGCTGTGGATCAAGCACATAGTCCGTTTTGCCGTCTTCGACGACGCGAAGATAGCCGAGGCGTTCCTGCCCGATCCATTCCCCGTTTCGAAGTTTCTGCTCCAGCGCGCGCCTTGTGTTGTCGCTCACTGCATCCGAATAGTATTTTGCCAAATTCAAGCCTATGCCAAACATAAACTTTTCGTTGGCTGAAATGCCGGAATTCACGACAAGGCTATCGGATGCGAAATGAAGCTCGATTTTGTCCTGCATGGCGAGCTCGTATAGCATGGGGACGCGCTTGTCAAAAACATTACGGCTGAACCGATCCACTTTGTCGAAACATACGGCGCATTGCTCCTTGCTTCCCTTGATAAATTCAAGGGCTTGATCGAACTCGTCGCGCTTTTGCTTATACGCGCTTTCGTCAAAGCTGAATTTTTTGGCAACGGCAAAACCTTTTCGCTTGCAGTATTCTTCAAGGCGATGAATTTGAGCGGGCAATGAATTGCCAGCCTCTTTTTGTTCTTCAGTTGAAACTCTTGCGAGGATTATTGCTTTCATTTTTTATCCAACTCAATATTTTATTTAGGGTTATCATAGTATTTTTTTCAAGCTGACATTCCCAAATTGTCATAACTGACCATTTTTTTTGCTTCAAACATTTTATGCTCTTTTTATCCCTTAATTTATTTGATTTTATTTTTCTTTTCCAAAAATCTGTATTGGTTTTAGGAATTTTAGAATTTTTGCAGGAATGGCCGTGCCAGAAACAACCGTTAATAAATATTGCTTTCCTTTTCTTCACAAAGACAATATCCGGTTTGCCCTGTATCGGGTAGTGGATTCTGTATCTTAATCCTTTTTTGAACAGAAAATTTCTTACTGTCATTTCCGGGGAAGTATCCACTGATCTGATCCGGGACATATTATGACTTCTTTTTTCTTTTGACACTATGTCCATAGACGTTTACAGTCTTTAGCACCTGTTTTGCGAGAGCTTCGATAACGGGAACAACAACGGCATTGCCAAATTGTCTGTAGGCCTGTGTATCCGATACCGGTATATAAAAATCGTCGTTGAATCCCATAAGTCGCGCACATTCTCTAGGTGTAAGTCTGCGGGGGTTTTTACCATCCTGCTTTATAAGTATTTCTGATCCATCCTTATGATATCTCGCACTCAATGTGCGCGTAGTAAGGTCCTTGTCTGGATCAATCAGCCCGTATCCGAATCCATTACCTTTCTCTCTGTGTTTTTGTGCGTATTTTTGCAAGTAATCCCAAAGTTTATCCGAAAGGGTATATTTCTTATCCACCTTTTTTTCCAGTATGCCTTTTAATTCCCATTTTCTTTTCTCGGGTTTTTCGGGAAATGTAAAATCTATGTCTGAATATTCGTCAACCCGGAAGCCAATAATAAAAATACGCTCTCTGTGCTGCGGCACGTAATATCTTGCATCTATAACCTGTGAAAATATTTTATAGCCCAAGTCAGTCAGTGTCTTCTCAATGACTTTGTAGGTGTTTCCCTTATCGTGAGACTTGAGATTTTTGACATTTTCCAAAAATAAAATTTTGGGCTTTCTTTTTTTTATGATTCTGGCAATGTCAAAAAACAAGTTTCCTTGCTTCTTATCATCGAATCCGTGTGCTCTTCCCAAACTTATTTTTTTCGATACTCCGGCCAAAGAAAAAGGTTGGCAAGGAAAGCCAGCAAGCAATACATCGTGCCTCGGAATTATTTCCTCGCTGATATTCTTGATATCTCCGGAAGCGGATTCCCCATGATTCAATCTGTATGTCATCTGACAGTATTTATCATATTCTGATGTGAAAACACACTCACCTCCCATACTCTGGAATGGGATTCTTATCCCTCCGATGCCAGCAAACAAATCGATAAATTTAAATTTTGATTTTTTCATTTTATTCAATAAATTTCTCTTCTATTTTTTCACTAAATTCTTGAGCTGTCTTTTTTATTTCTTCCGGCATATTGCCAATAATTTTAAGATTGTCTTCAGAGATAGTATCTTCGGTAAAATCCCTAAAGCGGTCATAATGCAGCTTTACTGTTTGAGTGTTTTGCCCTCCCATTCCTCGACCACCGGCCTGTAAGTTCCAGCCAGAAGCCATAATAATGTCGCTTAAGGTGATATATTTCCATCCTTGAAAAACTCCTGCCTCATTAAGTTCTCTTATGAGATATATGGCATTTGCGTCATTTGGCAAACACAATCGAAGCATCATCATAATCCTACCCGCATCAATGCCGAAGAATTTACTTGAAGAATTTTCTGTTGCAGCAAATTTTTCTTTAATCTCCATCGGAAATATATGCTTTTGAGACAAGCTTATGGCAAACTGATCAACATCGTAGGGATCATTAACGGGTTTTTTGAGCAGTGCTTTCAAAAACCCTGTGTAAAAGAGCTCATTCAGTAATGCCGTCTTCAAAATTTCCTGATCCAGATTGTTGATGCCTTCCTTTATGTTTTCTTCCCAATCCATTCTTCCGTACGAAGGGCGACCTCTGTTTCCCGGCCACTTATCAAAAAAATTATTGATGTTTTTTTCTTCAAATTGTCCATTTTCCAGAACAAACAAACGCCAAGAGAGATTTTCATAATTATCTTCCCCCAATTCTTCTACGGGCAATTCCCCAGTCGGAGTGTGAGCAACCGCGTATGCAACTCCCAATCCTGCATTATTCATAAACTCTGATATAGCGTGAAGCGGTCTGAAAAAATCTCCCAGTAATGATCTTGGATTACAGGCTAGCGAAGTTTTGACAGCTTCCGGATGAATAAAAAAGGCAAAGCGAAATTTATAATAATCTGGATTCTTGGGTGATAATAGCCAGCATCCCGGGAATATTTTTTCGTTAGCTGAAGAACCAAACTTATTACGTTTTATTTCGTCAGCTAGGATTATTTGAGCTAGCAATCCCTTAGCTTTATTTTTGGGCCAGTAGTGCTGCAACAGATTAACGAGTTTTTCTCTATTTGCCATAATTTTTTGCCTTCGATTTATTAAGAAATTTAACAAATTCCGATCTTTCAATCCGAAATTCTTTTCCTATTTTGTAGGCTTTCAATTTTCCAGCGTCAATATAACGATAAATCGTCATTATGTTAAGCCGCAGTTTATCGGCTAATTCTCGCGCCGTGTAAAATTCTTTCTCGCTTTCAGTCATAAAGATTTTTATAATTATTTTTTTCAAGTTTTTCTTCGTGCATAGCAAATAAAATCTTATCTACTTCTCGCGGGGTAATTTTATTTTCTTTGGCAATTTTCCTAATTGCTTTCAGAAATTCATACCAGCCCTCTTTTGATATGGTTTTATTGATAGACTTTAATCCAATTGCGCGAATCATATCAATACACCTTATATCTATGATAGCGTATTTATCTGGATAAACTGCTGTTAGGATTGCAGATGCCGTTGGGATGCCAACGCCTTCAAGACGAAGAAGCCAATCAATTTTTGATTTTTCATTTACTTGCTTGAAAGCAAATTTTGTAATACGTTCAACATCAAGTTTCTTATTTTTTAAGTATCTGTTTTTTTGCCTTCTTGATTTCCACATGCAAATGGTGTAGAGGTCATTAAAGTCTAGATAGCCTCTATCTCTCGTTCTTTTTCCGATAATGTCAAATATATATTTTTCTTTATCGTAAAGATCTAAGTATTTGTTAATATGTTTAATTTTCATATTTCTATTATACTTTACTTTTATTTACATAGCAAGTCGTCAATTTTCAGGGGTTGAAAGCTCTCCATTTGCTCCCGAATTTGCTTGATCCAGCCGTGGCAATGAGCCGGGTTTTGAATAGCGTTGAGCTTTTTCATATCTTTTGCGATTCTATACCAAGTCCGGCGCGTGGCCTGTTTTTCAAGCATTCCGCGAAGTTCCCTTATGCCGTCCCCGTCTTTGCATAGCTGGTCAAGCCCGACGAGATAGGCGGCTTCTTTAGGCTTTATGACCGGATAGCTTTTTGTAAGATTTTTCATTGTTTGCTTCGGGCCGGGAGAAAGGCCGAAAAGAAAAAGGTTTTCCTTGACGACCATTTCATCCCAATAGCTCTCGACTATCTTTTTGCATACGCTTTCCTTGAATATATCCTCGAATGTCGGATTTTTGCAAAACCCGTTTTTTTCAAGGACGGCGTTCATTTTTCTTTTGTTGGCCAGCCTTGCCTCAATTCTCAAGACTTCCGGCAGGCGACCTTGTTTTTTGAATTGCTGAAACAATGATAACTGCATCGGCGTTTTGTCTTTGTCCTCGGCCCGGCCTTTCGGCTTGGTCAGATCGGGTATTTTGTCATATACGACAAGCTCGTGGGAATTGGCGTGAAGATGAAGGGAATGGCCATCGTTCTTGAAGCTGTCCCGGGTCAAGTCCATTTTCTGCGTAAGGTTTATTTTTTTCAATTCTTTGATAACGCCGCTTGCCGTGTAGCTGTCCGTCAGCAAAATATTTTTCGAAGGATGAAAAACCGAAACGCTGGCTTTTCTTAGAATAGGCTCGAACAACCAAATTCCAAGATCGCGCAATCGTGCCTGAAGTGTTTGCAGGACAATGTCAAAATCTTTTTCACAAACTTCATCAACATTGTTGCCGAATATCAGTTTTGGAATGGAAAATTCAAGCTGAAGCAGGCCCGTTCCTTCCCGGTTCGCAAATCGCGGCCGGGGCCGGTATATACCGTCCTGTTTTTGTCGCGCCGACTGATTTTTCACATATTTTCTATATCCGCGGCTGGTATTTTGAAGATCCCAGCCCGCGCCGAAAAGTTCGCTTTCGGAAACATATTTTTGCGGCTGAATAGAGAGAACGACAGTATCAACCATTTTTTTGCTGCTTATAATTATCCGGGTTTACTCGCATATCTATTTTTAAAAGCAAATCATAAAAGCCGACAAGATTATCCAAATCCCGCTCTTCATTTTCTTTTCCTGTTTGTAATATTTCTTCTTTTTCCAACATAAAAACGGCTATTGATAGCCGTCTTTTGAAATAATTTTTTGTGTGCAGAATTGGTAATCACCCTACAATAAATGAAGCAATTGCAAAAAGCAAAAAACTCACATTTCTTTTCCACTGTAGAGTTTAAGATAAGCCTAAAAAGGCGTCTATCAAAATTACCAATTCCACGCATTCATTCGCCCCGTATCCCTGTTTCGTGCCTTCTCCGCGGACTTGCAGCCGCTTGGCGCACTCGACATGTTTCCAAATGTTTGATGATTACCTAGAGCCATTATAGAGATAGGATTAAATGCATTAATTGGATTTCCTTCTAGGGTTCTGTTCGTCAGCTCCTGACCGAATAACTGTTTGGGTAATCGCCTACTCGACTTTCGCCTAAAAGGTTTGACGATTTTTAAATTACTGATGTTATTTTAAATCAATGTCAAGAAAAGTCAAGAGATATAGGGAAAGAAAAAGAACGCGAGGGGATCAAAAAAACTCAATTCATATAACTGGCAGGAATGTTTTTATTGACCCTCTGACAACCCGCCGTTGTTGCGACATTTCTTTTTTTCTAAAGTTTTTGCCTCCAAGCTTTCGGCTCAAAATTTGAAAAAAATGAAACATCGCAAAACGGGTTGTTGTCAGACATTCTTTTTCCCGCTATTTATACAACCCCCTGCCCCCTTTGAAGGGGGAAAGCCTTTCTTTCGCATCGAGCGTGCAGAAAGGCGTTATACGGGCGCGCTCGCTTCGCTACGCCTTGAGCTTCACTCAAGCCCCGCTATCGCGGGGACGCCCGGGAGTTTTGCGAATTTTCGATCCCCGGAAAATGGATTATTAATTGAAATGAAATATAAGCCTTGTTTAAAGCATATTATAGATAAAGAGCTTTTGCAGGCTCTGTAATTGGTATTTGGAAATTTATGACAATGATATTTCTCAAAGAACCAACTCAATGCCACCTTTGGAAAGAAGAAAATATGCCATCAAATGATAAGGAAATGGCGGATAATTTTGATGATGTTCGCGCCTTTGAAGATCTTGATGAACCGGATGTTGATCGGCTTGTTTGCAAATGCAACCAATGCGGCCAGACTTATTTTTATGAAATTCTTAATATGTGGAATGGCTCTGTCTATGTCAATATTATTCCCGTAGAAAATGAAAAGGAGGCCGAGAAAATGAAAAATCTTTCAAGATATGACATTTTAAAATATGTTCCGCGAATAGAAGATGGTGCTTCTGTGGGCGAGAAACGAACAGGATATCGCTGGCTTAAGCGTGAACATCGAACAGATGCTGAATGGGATGCGACGGCAGATGATATTGATAAGCGCATAAAAATTGTTAAAGGTCTTTATGTAAAAGCTAAAGCAGATTTCGAAGATCGAATTGCGGGGGAAAAACAGAGTACGAATCAATCAGCTTTTGCGAAATCAGATTTGAATTGCTAAATTATTTTGAAAAAGCATAAATTGCTGCTTTATTCTTCCCCAATCCAAAGTTCCAAGTTTGTCAGCTAGGGGGAGCCTACAAATATAGCCCTTATTTACAGGGTTATTTTTATACCAGAATGGGACGTTAGAACTTTTTGTGATAAAATTAGAGAAAAGAAGTTTATGATTTGGATGTATCAAATAGCTATCTGACCGATGGATTATACTTCTAACTTTGTCCACTTTGTAAGACAATATCATTTTAAGGCTTTTTTAAGCCTTATTTTTTTGTGCTTATAATCTTGACAAATCAGTATATTTAGGATAAACTGTAGTGAAACTAGATCGGCTAGTTTCAGATATTGCTGACAATCAATCTTTAAAATCAAGGAGACGCAGCTATGAAATTAGGGAGTAGTGCGTTTTACACGGATCCGGCGGCTAATTTTTTGTATGCCGTCGAAAAAAGATGGGAGCGCCAGCCGGACAAAATTGAGTTATGTTTCGCCGCTGCCCGCATCTACCAGCCCCAGAGCCAGTATCAATTCCTTACCTGGCTAAAAGAGCTTCTGCCTCATTATCGGCTGGTTTCAAACGGGCAGAAAAGCCCCATCCAGGCAAAAATCAATGGGGTGAGTATTCCTTGGCCGTTTACGGCCGAGGTAGTTCTCCCGGCTGCGACACCAATAGAGCTGGAGGAAGACACGACCCGGCTCCAGAAAGACTTCAATGACGCTCTCCAGGGCGTTACCAATCATCGTCTTCTGGCAGAAGTACTTTATATCATGGCGTATAGGCACATGCTCAAAGGAGACAAACATTATTGGCAAAAATGGGCTATGGCTTGTCAGGACCAGATGCGGGAATGCACTTTTAAAACGTATGAAGACTGCGTCCCCATTCACGGCCCGATGGCTTACGGCGTACCCCTGCCCAACTGGTTTACCCCCGAAACGGCCCTGCCCCGTCTGGGACTCTCACCCGCACCTTCGGCGTAATACGCCTCAAACGCAACCGCAACACGCATGCTGATCAGAAGCCCTTGGCACCACGCCCAGGGCTTCGACTTTTTTTAGGAAGAATTGACAAATTACCGGATTAGTGATAATATCAATTGCTTTCAAATTTGCGAGCTTAAAGGAGGAGGACTTGGAAACCCAAGAAACCTTAGTTTTAATCAAACCCGATGCGTTTGCGAAAGGGATATGGCATAAAATTGCTCTAGACTTCAGAAAACATCATCTGAAGATCATAGGGGCAAAATTCATCCAACCCAATCGCCAATTAATGGATAAGTTGTACCAAGAGCATCGGGAAAAACCGTTCTTTGGCGGATTAATTGACTTTATGACTAGCGGACTCATTCTGGCGCTCTGCCTACAAGGCGGAAGTGCTGTGAAAAGAGTGCGCGAAATCAACGAAGCGACTCGAAAAGTCCACGCCTCTCACGATCATCTGTCGGCGAACGTGGTCCATGGTTCGGACTCACAGGAGAGCGCCGCGAGGGAAATCGAGATTTTTTTCGGCGCCAACCACAACTAGGAGCTTATAGCCAAACATTTGCTACATTGCAAATCGGCTATGAGCTCTTTTATTTATAATATAATTCCAAATTATTTAATAGTAAAGATAATTTGCTAACTGATTTTTCCCATTAAATCACTATACACTTTTGAAAAATAACTAATTTTTGCCTGATCAGTCCCAATCCAAAGTTCCAAGTTTGTCAGCTAGGGAGAGCCATTTTATTTTAAGGCATTTACAAGCCTTTTTAGTTTATTTAAATTTGACAAAACCTATGTGATAATTTATCTTGAAATGTCTCTGAATTGAATGAAAAAATCCTTGAGGAGGAACCATAAAGATGGATTGGCAAGAATTTTCGTTGCAGTATGTCGTTGAGCCGAAGGAGGAAGAATGTTTCCACCTTGGGGTTCACATAAGTTCTTTATATCTTCCCGATATTACCTCGGGACTGTTCAAGGGTGCGCCTCACATTAGGTGGATTTCCAACAGGTTTGGGATTTCTCATCCCGCTGGAATTTACTGCCCCAAGGATGTCATTGAAGTTTTCATCTGCCAAAAAGGGTGGGCTCAAATTGAAATGCATTCCAAGGAGCGTTGCGGGGTGGTTGTGCTCAACGCCGAGGAAAACAAGGGGCTCATCGTGAATTGGGAAATCCATCGTTCCTTGACGATTTCCAACGGCGGCACGCTGATGATTTTGTCCTCGGACAATTTTGACTACAACATCCGGGAAGCCGTTAAGATGTCCTTCAAATGTCATTGTAGCGAATCTGGCCCGGATGGATTGATGAGTCCCGAAAAAGTGGCTATCATTTTGAAACCGCTTCATCAGGCCATTTTGAAATGCCGCAGCTCCCGGGATTTAGAAAATTGGGTACACAAACTGGATATTCCCGGCGTTGCCATTCCGCAAACCTGGCGGGAGCGTTGGAGTTCATACCTATGGTCTGCAGGTATGGCAGTTGCCCAATTTCCGGACCAAAACGCGTATTATCCCGAGGGCGATCGGCTTGAAATCCTCAAAGAAATCGAGCAGTTCCTACTTACTGGGATAATCCCCACGGAAGGATTGCAGCTCGATGGTAGCTGGTATGCCATCGGCGACAAGGCCGCGGGCTAAAAGCAAGTATAATCATAACCCTACCAAACAGAGGCGGCCATCCGGTCGCCTTTCAAATTTTATGAGATATATGTTGGCTAATAGACAAAGTCTTTTGAAAAATAGCCAATTCTTGCCCTATAGCATCCCAATCTAGAGTTCTAAATATGTTCTTAATCGGGAGCCACGTTTTTCAGGCTTATAAAAAGCCTGATTTTTGTTAACCATTGACTCATTGGTTAACATAGATTATTTTCCGAAAGAAAAAAATTTTAAAAGGGATAGCCTGGAACTCTTTCCGGGTTATCCCTTTTAAGTTAAGTCGCCTGACGTCAAGGTTGATATCCAACAACCTCGATGACAAATTTTCTCTTTTGCAGGTCATTGATCTTTTCGGCAATTTCTCGCCCTTGATCTCCTAAACCGGCAAAAATGTCGATGTGCCGTCCTTTCACGGCGCTTCCGGTATCATGGACCGTGAAAATTATTCTATTCGCCGGACGGGGAGAATCGATTCCTAAAGCAATGCCCAAATCCGGAATCCGAATTCTTGTTTTCTTGGGAAGGACACGTCAATCGGCGGCGATTGTCCCGATACCCGGTGCGTCGCCAGAGCGAGTAATCTTACCCGACCCGTTCATCCGGACATCCTTTTATAACTTCCGAGAACATATTTTCTCTGTCCGGAACGAGGACCGTAATAGGCTGTTACGCGCACCTCCATTTCTTTAAGAACAATTGCCTTTTTATCCCCGCGATCCGATTCTGAACCAGATGGGCAATCGGGCAAACGGTCCTCGACAAAAATTATTCCACAAAAGTCAGCGCTTTGCCTTTTTTGGTCCCCCGTCCGGTGCGGCCGATGCGGTGGATATAATCGTCATAAGTCGCGGGAAGGTCATAGTTGATGACATGAGAAACGCTGTCAATATCGAGACCCCGGGCCGCCACGTCAGTCGCGACCAGCACCTGGGACTGATTTTCTTTGAAGCGCTTGAGCGCGCGCTGGCGCTGGCCGTGGGACTTGTTTCCGTGAATTGATTCGGCCTTGAACCCCCGGCTCAAGAGTTTTTTGGAAAGTTTTTCGACTCCGTGCTTGGTCCGGCCGAAAACAAGAACTTTTTTGAACTCGGGATCGTTCAAAATATTGTGGAGCATTTCCACCTTGTCGAGGCCGCGGACTTTGACGATGTCCTGTTCGACATTTTTTGAAGTGTCCTGGGTTTTCACAGAAATCGTGATTGGATTGTTGAGAAAATTTTGGATGAGGCCCTCGATGGTCCGCGACATTGTTGCCGCAAAGCAAAGCGTGTGCCTTTCCTTCGGAACATGCGTCATAATGAGGCGGATGTCGTTGATGAATCCCATGTCGAGCATCTGGTCGGCTTCATCGAGAACCACAGTGGCTATTTCACCAAGACGCAAACATTTCCGATTGATAAGGTCGATCGTTCTTCCCGGCGTGCCGATAATGAGATTATTGAAATATCGAAGTTCCCGAATTTGGGTGTTGATATTGGCTCCGCCGACGCAGACAACGGAATAGAGGCCGAGACCCCTTGAAAAAATTCGGAATTCCTGGTCGATTTGAAGCGCCAACTCGCGAGTCGGAGTCAAAATAAGCGCTTGTTTATCCTTGGCCGCGACAAATCTTTGGATCAATGGCAAGAGAAAAGCGGCCGTTTTTCCGGTTCCGGTGTTGGCAAGACCCACCACATCCCGGCCATTCAGAATGTGCGGAATTATTTTGTCCTGAATCGGGGTCGGCTGCTGATATCCATTTTTTTCGAGGGTGCGAATGATTCTGGCATCGATTTTGAAATCGGAAAACTGGTGTTCCGGGACAAAATGCTCCACTTTTTCCGTGATGATTGCGGCTTTGTTGATGAAAGAAGATATATCGAGCGGAGATAATTTCGGCCCGCCTCTTCCTTGATATCGGCTCCTGCCGCCCGGCCGTCCGCCTCCCCCGCTATTTCTCCGGCGGCCCGGTGAAAAATTCCGGCGCGAATAGTGTTTTGAATTATTTTTTCTCATGCAATAAAGCAATAATAAATGTTATTTTGATAGTTTGTTGATTATATACCAATTATTTATTCTTGTAAAGGTTACGCCGGGGAGGACTCAATGAGGAATATGCAAAAAAAGGAGTCAAAGCATTTGATGGTCTAGCGCTTGAATGACCCCGAACTTTTCACTTTCCAGGTGTATTTTTTTCCGCGGCTGAAGCGGGTGGTGAATTTGTTTCTGGAAAGATTGGCTGTGATGCTCACAGACGTGTGCTTTTTCTTTATCTTGATCCTCACTCTTTTCGTCACCGCCACTTCGCTTCCCCGCACTCTGGCAAGAGTGATATAGGCTTTTTTTGAAATCAGGCCGACAGCGATAATTTCGTGCCAGTCATCGGAAAAATAATTGAGGTCGGTGTGCTGGACGGTTGTCATTTCATCGGGGAAAATATCATAATCATTCCCGTTTATATAGAATGACCGGCTGCCCTCAGAAATATCAGCCGGATCGCTTGCGTTCGAAACATAACCCCCGGGCGCTGAAAAGGAACAGGCTTGTGTCGTTGTGTTTGCGTCTCCCAACTCGTCCTTATCAATGTCACGGTAATAGGTTTGATTTTGGGAAATCGAGCTGTCGGCATCGTTGCAATCACTTCCCGAAGGCGAGCCGTCATTATCATAGTCATTATCATTTTGGTCGCTAGCGTTCGTCACATATCCCGCCGGCGGGGTGAGCAAGCAAAAAGAAGTTGCAACGTTTGTGCCAAACCCATCTCCATCGGCATCGCGGTAATAGTTTTGATTGGCTGAAATTGAAGGGTCATAATCGTTGCAGTCCGAATTATAATTCACGCCGTCCGAGTCAGCGTCAAGGCAAGTGATTGGATAATTTTCATATTTCACAATTGGCCCTGGAGATCCGCCGTTGTCGATCGCAAGATATAAGTCTGCCGAACGGGACATGCAATTCGTTTTAATGGCGATGCCTTCTTGCTGGGCAGAGTCCGGAAGAGAATAACACTCGACTATTTCATTAGCCGCGTTCAACTCTATTAGCGCGTTATCCGAGTCAAAGATCGCATACGTGATTCCGGTGTTTGAGCTATAGTCTATTCCGGAAATATCATCATCATAAATTGCATACGGCGTTAATGTTTCAATATGCTCAACATCTCCGCTAGAATTCAGATTCACGTCAAAAACATAAATTTTTCCGTCTTCCTGCAAGCCAGCGAGAAAATGTCCGTTCCGGTAGGCCAGACCCTCAAGTCCCTGGTTAGGGTCCGCACTCGACATCCAAGGCGTGAGATCCCATGATTTTCCGGTCAATTCCCCCGACCCGGATTGAAGGTCGAATTCCACTATGCTGTCCGGATTCTCAATACCGATGTATAAATACCGGTCATTTTCGGCAAGCGTGATTCCCTCGAAATCTCCGGCCAATGGCCAAGTATTCAGCGTCGCTCCCAGAGTGCTGATTTCCTTGAGTGTCCCGCCATCCTCAACGACAAAAAGTGTCTGCCTCCCCTCATGCCAAACTATCCCGCTGGGTTCGGATAAAGCCGCAATCATCGTCCCTTCTCCTCCCGGCCAGGCATCAATAGCAAAACAGCCGAAGGTAAAGGCGGCAAAAAAGCCAAAAGAAAAAAGGATTGTAAAAAAAAATTTCATTATCGAAGATGGTCTATTGCATGCTTGGATTGCTTTCCTCCGGAGACGGGAACTCATTTTGCAGGTCTTCCGGATTGGGCATGCTTTTGCGGAAATCCTCTGATTTCTTTTCCCATTCTTCCGCTTCCTTGTTCCATTTGTCAGCGTTCTCTTTCATCTGCTCCAAATTCGGCGTATATTTTTCGAGTTCTTTCTTCGCTTTTCTGGCTCCCCAAAATCCCAAAGCAGCCATCGCAACAACACCGATGATCACAATTCCGAGACATCCTCCCAAAATCCATGCCCAGGTATAATTTTTTTTCTTCGGAGGTCCGGCTTCCTCCGATGCTGTCTGCGCCGGGGAAGGCGCTGGTGCAACTGACTGAACGGGAGGCGGGGTTTGGGCTTGAGATTGATTTTGCGTCTCTATGGGTTGATCCATATTCCTCTTCATGGTTAATGATTACTCTTATAGTAATTATACCACGCTTGCTGATATATGCTAAGAAAAAAATTTTTTTGACAGTATCACGCTCAAAAAGCTTTTTTTGTTGACAAATTCTGCGAAAATGCTATAATAGTAAACGTTATGGAGCGAGCAATTGTAGCGTAGTCGAACTTATCTTTTTGCATCGCGACCAATTTAAATAATCTCTACACACCAAAATGGCACAAGGAACTATCAAGCGGCTCACAGACCGCGGATTCGGATTCATCGCCCAAGAAGGCAGTGATAAGGATCTTTTCTTCCACTCCAACGAACTCCAAGGTGTTGAGTTCAATGATCTGAAAGAAGGAGACAAAGTTGAATTTGAAGTCAGCGAAAGCCCCAAAGGGCCGAACGCGACTCAAGTGAAACGAGTCTAGTCAAATTGACCCCGCCCTCCTCTGAGGGCGGGGTTTTTTTGACAAAACATCTCTTTTCGTGTATAGAAGGATATACAATAATATTTTGAAGTGGATAAATATTTCTGCTCGCGAAGCAGATTTTGTTTTTATGGAAATTCGAAACATCGCCATCATTGCCCATGTCGACCACGGCAAAACGACCATCACCGACGCCATCATGCGCCAGACCGGAATGGAAAAAGATGAAGCCGCGACTATGGACAGCAACGCTCTTGAAAAAGAGCGCGGCATCACAATTTATTCCAAGAACACTTCTGTGTTCTATAAAGATACAAAAATCAACATTGTGGACACCCCAGGCCACGCTGATTTTGGTTCGGAAGTGGAACGGGTTTTGCGCTCGATTGACAGCGTTCTTCTGGTCGTTGACGCGCAGGAAGGTCCGATGCCCCAGACAAGATTCGTGCTCAAAAAATCCCTTGAGCTGGGCCTGAAGCCGATTGTCGTGATCAACAAAATAGACAAGCCCGCCGCCGACCCGGAGATGGCGCAGGAAAAAGTTTTTGAACTTTTTTTGGATCTTGGCGCGACTGACGAACAGCTTGATTTTGAAACCGTGTATGCGATTGGCCGCGATGGCATCGCTAAAATCCATTTGGACGACGATTCAAAGGACCTTTCGCCGCTGCTTGATATAATTCTCAAAAAAGTCCCGCCCGCCTCCCGAAATACCAGTGCCCCTTTCCGCTTCCAGCCTTTCAGTCTTGGTTATGATAATTTTCTCGGAAGGCTCGCCATCGGCCGAGTGCATGAAGGAACCATCAGGAACGGCGAAGTTTTTGTGAGAAAACCCGACGGAGAAACCCGCAAGGGAAAAATCATCAAAATGTTCACTTTCGAAGGGCTCGAAAAAACAGAAGTGGGTGAAGCTTTGGCCGGCGATATTGTGATGGTCGCGGGCCTGCCGGACATTGACATCGGAGAGACTATTTGCGAGAAGGAAAGCCAGGAACCGCTTCCGGCCATCAAAATTGACGAACCGACTATTTCGCTAAATTTTCTGGTCAATGACTCTCCCTTTGCCGGTCGCGAGGGAAAATTCGTGACGACAAAACAAATTCGCGAGCGCCTTGAGAAAGAACTGGAAGTGAATGTCGGGCTCAAAATTGATTTTAATCCGCCGGCCGGCGGACCGGAACACTGGAAAGTATTCGGACGGGGAGAGCTTCATATCGCCATTCTTCTTGAAAATATGCGCCGTGAAGGATATGAGCTCCAGGTTTCTCAGCCGCAGGTGATCGTGAAAGAAGAGAATGGAAAGAAACTCGAGCCGTTTGAAGAAGTGACGATTGACGTTCCGGAAAAATCTTCGGGTGTCGTGATTGAAACTTTGGGAAAAAGAAAAGGAGTTATGTCCCAAATGGAGCAGCGCGGAAATCAAGTCAGGATGATTTTTGAAGTGCCGACTCGAGGCATCCTGGGATACCGGGGACAATTTTTGATAGACACCCGCGGGGAAGGGATATTTTCCAGCCGCTTTCTTGAGTTTCGGCCTTTCACGGGTGAAATTTCAAAGCGCGATACAGGATCGATGGTCTCGATGGCCACGGGAAAAGCGCTTGGTTTTTCACTGGCTAACCTGCAGGAGCGCGGGTCCTTGTATATCGAGCCGACCACCGAAGTTTATGAGGGAATGGTCATTGGAAATGTCTCCAAAGGCCACGATATGGCAGTGAACCCGATCAAAGGAAAACAGCTCACCAATATGCGCGCCTCCGGAGCGGACGAAGCCATCAGCCTTACTCCTCCGCTGAAACTCACCATCGAACGGGGACTCGAAATTATGGGCGAGGATGAATATCTGGAGATAACCCCCGAAAGCGTGAGACTGCGCAAGCAATTCCTCACCGAAAATGAAAGAATCCAAGCCGGACGGAAAAAGAAATAATTCTTTCCTAAGATCCGATCTTAGGAAAGCTGCGGCTATCTCGATATCCGTCGAGGCAGTTTTTTTTTGAGGCGGAGGTAAGTATTTAAATACGTATTTAAACAAGATATATCTCCATTTTGCGTTTTCTTGCCAACATCTCGGATTACTTGTAAAGTAAGATGGTATTTGACCCAGATATATAAACTTTAACAAAAAAACAAATGGCAATGTTTCGGAAAATTTTTCAAAAGAGATGGTTCAAATTTTTGGCGGCGGCGGTTTTGATAGTTGTCGCGGTGGGAGGATATTTCGCCTGGAAGACCGGCTACACGCTAAATAAGATCTCCGGATCGGAAAATTCTGCCTTAGGAAGTCTCTTGGGAAGCGGCGCGACCCCCGATGAGCAAGACGGGCGGATCAATGTCCTTCTGCTCGGGATGCGGGGCGCAAATATGCCCGGCGGAGGACTCCTTGCCGATTCGATCATGGTCGCTTCCCTCGACACAAAGAATAACAGGGTCGGCCTGATTTCTGTCCCGCGCGATCTTTGGGTTCAGATTCCCGGCACAAACGAACGCGGCAAAATCAACTCGGTCTATTCTCACTGGGAAAGCGGCGGACGCGGCCAAGGTATCGAAAAAATGAAAGAAATGATGGGGACAATCACGGGCCTCAAGATCAACAAGGCGGTGGCCATCAATTTTGAAGGATTCCGGCAGCTTATCGACGCTGTTGGAGGTATTGACGTCAGATTGCCGAAAGGTTTTTCCGAACCGCTGCAATTCGTGGAGGGCAATGAATGCGGAGGAGTGTTCACTCTGCCTGCCGGCACGAACCATCTCAACGGTGAGAAAGCCCTTTGTTATGCCCGTTCTCGCGTCACTACCAACGATTTCGACCGCTCCAAGCGCCAGCAGATCATTCTTCAGGCGTTGAAGGATAAGATGATTTCTCTCGGAACACTCGCTGATTTCACAAAAATCAACAAAATTCTCGATATAGCCGGAGCGAACGTCAAAACTGATCTCACGCCGGAAGAAATGAAAGGCTTTTATGACCAATACGGACAAATGAAAGAAGCCGATATCGTCCAGCTCTTCTTCGAAAATTCCGAAAAGGGGCTACTCAGAGTTCCCGAAGCAGGCACGGGCCTCGGCTATGTCCTCGTTCCGATTGCAGGGCAGGACAACTATACCCAGCTTCAGGACGCCAGCCGGAATGTATTCAGCAGTGAAACGCAGAAATAGGATTTTTTATCAAAAAAACTTTAGACGAAAACCGCCTCATGAGGGCGGTTTTCTTTTTTTCCTTGGAGAGGAATCAGCAGATCGGCTTGCTTTTCTGCGTCAGATTCTCAAGGCAACTTCCGGATCAGCAATCCGACTCGGTTTCTTGCCCTATCTGATCCTGACCGCGTTTTCCCGAGCAGCATCCCCCACTCCGTCAATCGAAATCGTCAAGGGATAATATCCAGTTTGTGAAAAATCACTCATATTGAAAGTGCAGGTTGCTTTTTTCCCATTTCTGGAAACTTTTACTTTTATTGCTTCGTAGAATCCCAAAGTGCAAGTGGTAGGAGCGCTGGAACTTCTGAAACCGGTCCCTTTCGCTTTGATCTTGAAAGTGCGCTTCCGCGCCTTGTATTTCACTTTTCGGTTGTTGTTCCATTTTATCCTCATTGCGCTCACGCTGCTTCCTCTTCCAACCGCCCGGAACGAGCTGAAATGCTGCGCATTGAAAATGAGCGTTCCAGCGGCTGCATCATAAACAGCCCCCAGGTCGGAAGAGTCGGCTAGCACTCCATCCACGTATATGTCCGGTGTCGCGTCAAAATCCAGATTATACATCGTCAGCACCGCCCCGTAATTCGCGAGTTCCGGCACCATTTCCGCATTGAGGCTGATATAGCCATTCTGGAAAGTGAGAAGATTCGGCAAATTCTGCATGAAAACCTGGAACCGATAGGACATAAAATCCAGCGTCCGGTCGAAATATATTTTTCCTTCACCCGCGCTCTGGAAATAAAGATTGTTCACATTGTGCCAGTCATCCATATCCCAGATATTCGAAGTTTTGCCGTATTGCTCCATGCTCGTTCGCATTATTTCGAAGCCTTCGTCAAAGTTCTCGCATGTGTTGTAGTATCCCGAAGTCAGAGACGCCACCTGGGCCGGATCTCCGCTCCAAACTTCTCCGGAAACATCCTGCCCCGCTTCTCTTCTTTTTTCCACATCGTAAGTCCATAGTTCCCCGGTCGCGGCGAGCTCATCAATTTTCGCTTTGCAGCCGTCAACATCGTTTGGATTGTCCATCGCGGCGAGTGTATCCCAAAAAATATCGTCCTCGTCCGGATTGTCAAAGGCCAGCGCATTTCCCGCAAAACCAAGCGCCAGAAAAAAAACCAGCGCTCCCACAATTTTTGCTTTCATTTTTTTGTTTTTTTAAATTTTTAATTTTTAAGATAAAAGGGTTGCCTCTAGACTAATTAAAATTAAAAATGATTATATTGTCAAGTCAACCTTTTTCAGGCAATTCGCGCCAGAAAATAAAACGACCCAACATTCAAGGCCAGGGGCAATGTTGGAGATCTTTTACTCGAAATCCACAGCCTTTCCTGAAAAAATTTGATCGTCCTTTGCGAGGCCATGCCAGAGTTTTTTCTGATATTATGATCATCTCCCGCGTACTCAAAAAGTTTGACGGATTTGCCCGATTTTTTCAGTTCTTCATCGAGACGCCGGGATAGTTCGACCCATTGGCGAGAGCCTCTTCAATCGTGAAATCCCTCCCGGCTATCCGATTCCGGCCGACTAAGTGATAATATCGCGATTGCCAATCCGATAACGGAAAAAATGGAACGACAATTTTGGCAGTTCTGTTCATATCCCAAAATTTATCATGAATTATATTTTTGAGAAATAATCCGAGCTGGTCAAGTGTATAAAAAAACGAGTGGAACCTGAATCAAATCTCATGAATCCTCCGGAACAACAAGAAAAATCCGCCGCCAGTTGCTGCGATTATCCGGTTTTTGGCATCTATTCATGGCTCATCGGCCTTGCCGTGTTGCTGGTGATCGTGGGAGGCTATATCGCTTTGCGAAATGGCAGTCCTGCTTCCGAGCAAACGGCGCCGGATGTTGCCAAAGAGGATGGCGCGGCGGGTGAAGCGAGGATTTTGAGTTTTGAAAATCCAAAAAAATCAGCGCACTACGAAAGCAACACGCCCGGTCACGGCACGACACTTGCCGGGGTCCCGATCAACATTACTATTGATTTCAATTTTGATCTCGCGCCGCCTTCCGACATATCCGTAAAAATGGACGGGAAAGAATATGGCGCCGGAAACACTCTGATTGACGCAAACAAACTGGCTATGAGAAGAAATATGGAGCCCGGCTCTCCCGACGGATTTTATGATGTTTTTTATAACGCTTGCTGGCCGGACGGGTCGTGCCACGACGGCAAGTTCCAGTTTGCGGTCAACCGAACACTGGCGGAAAATTTCACCGACCGGCGAAATCAACCTGAAGTGACAGTCAAAATGAAGGATATCGCTTTTGATCCCAAAGAAATTCGCGTGAGCCGGGGCGCCAGGATTACCTGGATCCAGGAAGACAGCGCCGAACATTTCGTGAATACGGAAACTCATCCGGCCCACACCTATTTTCCGCCGCAAAATTCCCGGGGACTGAAATTGGGAGACACTTTCTCAGTTGTTTTCGACCGGCCTGGAATATATCCTTATCACTGCAGCGCCCACGCGAGCGTGATGACGGGAGCAATTTTGGTGGAGTAGGCAGTCAAAATTTTAATATATTTCATTTATCTCTCAAATAGAAAACGCCTTCCGGTGGCGGTTTTTCTCCTTTGCCCTCCCACGTTTTTTTGGCCTGGCGGTTATTTGGATAAATATCTGAATAAACTTCCTTACATAAACATAACATCTGATAGGATAGGTCAAAAAATCCAGGAAAGAGTGAAGAGCATCCAAATATTCAATGTTGGGATCGTATACTGTGATATGCTATAATTTTAGAAGATATTGAAACAAACTAATTGATTTAAACACAAATGAATGGCCTGTAATCGCAAACTTCAAAAGCGGCTTTGCGGCAAGCCACTCATTTTGAAAATTTTATGCTAGAGTATTCCGATCCAAATTTCAGAATTAGCCATCCAAAACGATACCCCCCGAAAGATGTAACTAAAGAAAATCCGCTGGAAGAATCGACGGCGGTATTGGATGATATTAAGAAGTTGGGCGCGCAGTTGCGCGAGACAAAGATAAATTTGAACGGACTCTTGGAAAAGCAAAAAGAATTTTGTGTGCGATTTGGGGAAGATATGAGCGAAGAAGAGTTTGCGAGACTCGCCAGCGCGATAAACGAAATACGCGGAAACATTTCCTGCCTGAGGCAAATGCACAAAGATATAATAATCGCCATGGAGACTGTGCTGTATGTGGATCAAATATATAAAGAAAACCTGGATAATTTTGAGGGAAAAACAGAAAATTAAGATACAAAAAGTGTTACAAAGTTTTTGAATTTCGCAAAGGCTAATCACTCCTAAAGCTCAACTTTCGGAGTAAAAAATATCAATTTATGAAATTAATAAAAACCGTTGACACGTATACCGCCGCCGCGCCAAAAGATGCGTAAATTCTAGACCACCTCTCCCACAAACATCGGAATGGCCAGGCGCTTGCGTTTTGTTTCTCCTCTCGCGAGGAGATTTTTTCTTTGCGGAGCGTCTCCCCTGTCTCCAAGATGCTGGGAAAACTTGTTGGCCGCGAAACTGGAACCCAGATATATCGTATGCTTTCCGAATTTGTCGTTCACTTCATCCACGCCTTTGAAAAGCCGCTTCATCTCTTCGGATCTCACGGCTTCGCCAAACAGATCAAGCTGTTTGTTTTTGTCCTCTTCGAGCTTCGAAAGCGTCACGCCGGTGGCGCGATAGAGCGTTCTGGAATTATACATCTCGTCAAAGTGAATTCTCGCGATGTTCACAATATCATTCGGCACCGAGGTAAGGCGGGAAAATTTCACTTCAATTCCCGAATAGCGGAAATTTTGGAGTTTCAGGAAAAACGAGCCGCTTTTGGCCGAAAGACTGTACCGCCGCAATTTAATGCAGGCATTCTCGATATTTTTTGAAAGCTGGGAAAAGATGAAGCCGCGGTCCCGCGAGGGCGGGGTGAAAGTCCTCACTTTCTGGATGGAGGCGTAACTTTCTTTCGATTCCGTTTCAAGCTCGAACACAAATTGGCCGTTGAGCTCCCGCCAGGTCTCCTGAATGGGTTTGGTGAATTTTTCCCTGACCCATTCTTCGTTTTTGCGCGCGAGTTCCAGAGCCGTATTGACTTTTTCTTTCTTGAGATAGGCGCTCGTCTGCGGTCCAATCCCCCAAATATCTTCGGTGTATTTTTTGGCGAGATAGCGGTGGATGGAATAGCCCGGAATGATGGTGAGACCGGAGGGTTTTTTCCATTTTGAGCCGACTTTGGCGATGGTCTTGTTGGGGCCAAGCCCGGCTGAAAAAGTGAAGCCAAGCTCCGCGTCTAAATCCGCTTTTATCTTCCCGGCGATCCTGGAATAATTCATCCGGAGGGGCCTCCGGAGTCCCGTAATGTCAGCGAAACATTCGTCGATGGAATATTCCTCGACATCGGACGTGTAGCGCCGCACGATTTCATAAAATCTTTTGGAAAGAAGACTGTAGGTTTCATAATCCGAAGGGAGAAAAACCGCGTCCGGGCAGATTTTTTTGATATCCGAAAGACGCATGGCGCGCGTGACCCCCCGGGCTTTGGCTTCATAACTCATGGAAGCCGCGATGCCCCTTTCTTTTCCCGTGATGACGGGCTTGCCTTTGAGACGCGGATCGCGGGACTGCTCGCAGGAAGCAAAAAAGGCGTCTCCGTCAATGTGCAGGATGGCTCGAGGAAAAGAATTGATGGAAAGCGGCTGGTCTTGCATAACTACAAAAAGAATTTATTTTTTATCTTTTTTCTGTTTTATTAGTATTTTCTCACGACCGCCGTCACGACGGCAGCGATATTGAGTTCATCTTCGGGAACAATCGGTTTGAATTTTTTGTTGCCGGGCGCCAGCGTTATCTGTCTGCCGGACTTGCGGAGATATTTCATTGTCCAGTTCCCATCCACTTCCGCGATCACGATATCTCCGTTTTTGGGAGGCTTGTTTCGCTCCACCAGCACGATGTCGCCGGGTTTTATTCCGGCGTCAATCATCGAGTCTCCGCTGACTTTCAGCATATAAGTGGCTTCTTTGTTTTTGATGAGATATTCATCGAGCGTGATCGTATCGATGAGCTCTTCCTCGGCGGGAGAAGGAAAGCCGGCTTCCACCGTTCCCAAAACCCTGGTTTCGCCGAAAATCCTTTTCGGGATAATTTTTCCGCTTGAGTCCTTGGCGACCAAGCCCGCTTCCACCATCTTGACCACCAGCTTGTAGGCCGCATTCTTGGACTTGAATCCCAGGAGCCGGGCAATTTCACCGTAACTTGGCATCCTTTTAGCTTTGCGATAAAAAGCGATAATTTTGGCGTGGTATTTTTTCATAACACTTGTAGCATTAGCAGTTTGGCAATATCATTATAGGTGAACCATCGTTCACTTGTCAACCCCGGATGGAAGTACGGGCGTAAAACAATTTTCTTGAAAAAAAATTCGCTGGCGATTGTATGAATATAAAGGAATGCATAAATAATTAGGAGTTAGTCTAGAACACGATTAGAGCTACTTAACAATTTCCTGATAATTAAGCCTAAATTCTGCTGTCTGTAATTGAAACGAAATTCCATCTCCTTTAGATACAGATAAAAGCGGTTTCTACTGA
>Ga0209727_1000335_pt1 | contig 54907 bp, 92 predicted proteins | sample RifGroC1_FD_183995 | JGI IMG/M metagenome (GOLD analysis project Ga0209727, IMG submission 183995) | Groundwater microbial communities from Rifle, Colorado, USA - Groundwater C1 (SPAdes) (version 2) | ecosystem: Environmental > Aquatic > Deep subsurface > Groundwater | place: Rifle, Colorado... | reverse complement strand
CGATGCCCTAGCCTGCGGCATGGTCATTTTGCCTTTGCTGGCCTTGTAAAGCGCCATTGCCAAACGGGGGGCAACTGCGGGGTGCTCAATGATGCCTATCATGGTGCCAATGCCGCCGCCAATGGCCGCACCGGGAGCCCCGCCAATCATGCCGCCAATAGTGGCCCCTGCGCCGCCCTTGATTGGTAAGCCAATGCCTATCCCTTGGTTGTTCTCTATGCGGCTTGCTGCGCGTTCCAGCACGTCCTGAAGCTGGTACATCTGCCCTAGCTTCTGGTTGGTCTGCTTCAACTCGGGGAACACGTCGAAAAGCTGCGTTTCCAGTTCTTCCTTAAGCCCCCTGATACGGGCCTTGTCAATAGACGCTTGGAAGGGGTCAACGGCCTGACCCGTTTTCTGCTGGTACTTGACAGCGCGGCCCTGCTCAACCTTCATCTTCTGAACTTCGCTGATAGGGATTGTTTTAGCCACTTCGCCGGTGGTGGGGTTGACATAGTCACCCTCAAGCATCGGGTTGGCGCGGAGTCTTTCAAGTTCAGCATCAATCTTTGCCAAGTTCTGTTCGGGGTTGGCAGAACGCTTGGCTTGGTCGCGCAACGCCTCCACGTTGGCAATGGCGCGGTCAAGGGTGCCACGAACGGCGGCAGCATCACCCGCGTCTATCCCTGATGCAATAGCCCCCTCTGCCTTGGACACATCAGCGGCCAGCTTATCAACGCCCTTGCTGTTTGGAAGGTATCCACCTTCAAGGCCGGTCTTGACGTTCTGCCTACGGATATCGGGCCTCAGCGTGGTGCCCTGCTTCAATGTCATGTCGTAAAGCTTGGTAGCCGCCTTCTCAGCCAAGCCACCGGACTTGGCCGGAGCGGGGGATGTTGACGGCTTGCCTTTCATGGCCTTACCTGCCGCCGCTACACCCGCCAAGGTCATCGCCCCGTAGCCGGGGTTAGTGGACCATGCCTCCGTTGCCGATCTACCGCCCAAGGCTTTGCCTACGCCGGGGATGTACTCCAGCGGCCCCCGCACTATCCCCTTGCCGAGTTCCGCCAACGTGCGGCCTGTGTCGGGGGAGTCGGCAACATCCTTGAGCATCCGCACCGGCATGAGGGGAAGTTCCACCACGTCTTGAACAGTGTTACGCGCCAACTCCTTCAGCGTCTTGGCTGGCTGGTTGGGGCGGTAGCCGCTATCGGTGTAACTGATCTTGCGGGTATCACCCCCCTGCTTGCCGCCAAAGGTGCTAACGCCCCCCTCTTGCGCGAAAGCTGCGCGGTTGGCGGCGTAGTCGCTGGCTTCGGCGAGGTCCATTTTCGCGCCCTTGACAATGTCGGCGCTGCGGGTCTGCTTCGCTGCTGCAAACACCTCCACCATGTCGGCATCGGTGGGGGGGCCGTCACCGTCCCAATCAAAAGTGATGGTTTTTTTGGTCGCGTTGTCCTTTACGGTATACTGCGCCATTACTTCACCTCGATAATGGTGAACCTGCCGCCTTTCTTGGTCTGGCCTTGGGCTTGCTTCTGCGCGGGCTTACCTGCTGGCTTGCCACCGCTCTTAACGCTCTGTGGCACCCTGTAACCCCCTTCCTCGTAGATGTCCATTTTGCTGTCCATAAGGGTAGAGGCGTAGCCAATGGCGTTTGCCATCTTCCTATCCCGCACTTCCGGGGTGTCGCTGGTACGAGGGAATTCCTTCTTGAACCTCTGATACTCGCTCTCTGTAACAGCGGCCCCGGAGCGGAGTTTGAGCATGATGTTCTCGGCGGTCTGCATCTTCTGTTGAAGGTTCACGAAGTTGTCAGAAGCAAGACCCACCTTGGAGCCGAGAGATTGCAAACGGCCAGACACAGGGCCGGTATCAATCTTGCCGCTTTTGAGCAGGTCAGATGCCTCTGCAAGCACATCCTTAACGCGCTTCATGTCGGCTATCGACTCAAGCTGTCCAGCGGGGAGGATCTTACCGCCCTGTGGTTTGCCGCCCTGCATGGTGTCGTGACCGCCACCCGCACTCACTTTTACCGTAGTGCTGTTGTCCGCCAGTACAGACCGGACCTGCCCCCGGCTGCTCTTCTGCATCATGGCCTTTTTGCCACCCACGTTGTCTTGGTAGGGGTCGCCCCATGTTTCATGCTCATCCTTCTTCTCGGGAACAAGCTTGTATGCGGTCAGTTTCACGGGGTTAGCGGCGTCACCGGTCCATACGCCCTCTGTCTCGTAGTAACCTGCGGGGAGGGGTTTGCCTGTTGCGGGGTCTTTTAGTTCACCTTCCCCGAACTGCCGAGCGGCCTTGACACCCTTGGAGTCAACATACTTCAGATTGTTGGCAAAGGGGGCATAGTCGGGGTTCTGAGACAGAAAGTGCTTGCCAATCTCCGTCTTGGTGGTCGCGTCAAGGTTGGTCATGCCGTCAAGCGCCTTGATGGTGTTGAGGTACACTTCAAAACCCTTCTGCTTTGTGGCCTGTTCCTTCTGCATCTGCTCTTCTTGGGCCTGAAATGACATAGCGCGGGGCAGTGCATCCGGCTGGCCTGTGGTGCCGTATTGGTCGGTCAGTGCCCCCTGCTGCCCCTTGAGGTTGGCGAGGGTAAGCCCCTGCTGCTCCACGCCCTGCTGTGCCTGCTGCATCTGAAGGGAGCGCAACGGCGCTTCATCGGCATACTGCTGGTCTTGCCGCTTCAGTTGCGCCAGAGTGCCGAGCGTGTTGGTGAGGTTGGATAGCCCCTGGTTTGTGGATGCCCACGGATCGAAAGCCATGCTACCTCCTTATACCGTTTTGCCGTTCAGGTACTTGCCCATCTGGTAGGTGCCGTAGGCGTTTGCTGCCGTGCCGCCCAAGCCCGCCCACAGGCTGGCCTGAGTCTGCCCGTTGTTCTGCGCAATGTTGGCGAGGTTGTTGCCGGTGTTCATGATGTTGCCGCCCACGTTGTTCGCGGCGTTCTGCCCCGCCCCGGCGATGCTACCCGCTGCGCCCTGGCCGGTTTTGACCATGTTCCACAGCTCGTTGCGCTGCGTGGCCTCGTTCTGTACGTTGAGGTCGCCAAGGGTGCGCCCGGTGGCGTTGGCTGCAACGGTGCCGGACCCTCTCCCCATCATGCGGAGAGATCGGCCCAAATCCTCAAGGGTGCGGCTCTTGGTATACTTGAATCCTTCCGACTCCTGCGGCTTCCACTGCGCCGAGAGCATGGAGGGTTTGTCGGTAATCTGCCCGTCCGGCCCACGGTAAAAGGGCTTGTCCGCGCTGTATTTGGCGTCCCAAGGGTTGTTTGCCAAGTGCTGCAACAGGAAATTATTGTCTTTACCGGCAAAATACTCGTTGCCGCTCTGTCGTAACAAGTCGGCGTTAAGGTTTTGCAAATCCCCTGCGTCCAGTTTAGTAAAGCGCGGGTCAACGTATTCGGATTTGCTGCCGTAAAGAGCGTTTTGGAGAGTGGCTAATGCCCTTTCTGCCGGGTCTTCAAACTTCTGAAACCGGTTTTTCGTGTCATCATACATATCCCACTGCAATTGATTTGCATCTGTTTGAGCACCCTTAATCCCTGCCGCTTGTTTCTTCGCTGCACTGTTGGATGCTGCCGCACTTGCCCCGGCCCCGATGGCTGCTGCTGCTACCGTCCCGACTGCTACCCACATGTTGCACCTCCTGCCAGTTCAACGCCGTCCTTCCAGCCTTTTTCTATGCTTTTGCTTTCAACTGTTGGCGCGGGTGAAAGAGAAACTTGGATGTTGGATGCTGCCGCGCCTATTACTGCTGGCCCTGCTACTACTGCGGCTGCCCACATGTTGCACCTCCTTGGAGCCTGAAACCCGAATGCCATCCTTTCATAAACCCTTCGTTGGCTATTTGAGCTAGCGGGACAGAATAGCATCTGCCGTCCATTGCCAGCATGAAAACAGGCCGGGAGCAAACATGGTAGTCAACGTTTTCCACCGTAGGGGCGCTGCTCAGCGAAACCTGCATCCCGTCTTTCATTGCCAAATACAGGCAGTACATGTTGGACTTTTCCACCGTCTCGGAAAGGGTTGGCATGAGGTCGGAAAACTTCTCTATGAACGCCTTGTGCAAGTCGGAAAGGAACAGCTTCTCAGCCCCCTTGTTCTCCCAATTGCCAAACATGGTGCGGATGCGGAGCATGGTATACGTGTGCTTGGTGCGGTCGTAGAATTCGCGGATGTAGTCCAGTTCGTCAAGCGACTGGATGGAAAACATGGCGCACATTGCCTTGAGTCCTTTGCTTTCGATGTTCTCTATGGCCCTGATCTTCTGCCGCAACACCGCTTCGGGGTAGTTCTTCGGGTGCTGCATGGACATAGCAAAGCGGTACAGGTTCCCGGTGACGTGCTCCTCATTCATGGTCGCTTTAAAGAAGTCATCATCCCCGAGCCTTATCATGTTGGTGATGCTGGACGGCCCCCACCCTCTGATATATGCTTCGTGGTGGAACTCAAAGAAATCGGGCCTTAGCGTAGGTTCCCCCCCGGAAAACAGCAGACGGAAACCATTGTAGGGAAAGCCGAGCAGACTTTGATAGTAGGAAAACGGCTGCATCTTCTCTTTGCCCATTGGGTAGTAACACCAGGGGCACTCCATGTTGCAATCGTTGTGCGTGTGTATGATGATGGTGTTATTGTTGCCGAGCGTGCCACGGTGATAGAAGTTGGAAACGTGCTGGATGTCCTTCTCCACTACCGCCGTGAACGGCCCGTGAACGTCACACTCCTTGGTCATGATTGCCATGCCGTCCGCGAAGTGGATCCTAGCCGGGATCTTCTTGTAGCAAACACTACAGAGTGAAAGCGTGTGTATCATGGGTTGTCCTTATGTGTAAAAGTCCGGTGCTTTCTGCTTGGTCCCTACGCCTGTTGACTGGCAATGGACGTCCACGAAATGGATGAACGGCTTGCCGGAACCGCCCGTGATAGTTGGGATGGTGGTCACATCAAAGTGGATAAGGATTAAACCGTCCGGCTCTATCAGGTCGGTGTCAATCGTGGTAGAGCTGCCGCCTGAGGAAGAAAGCTGAATTTCGTCTATTCGCGCCTGATACTGCGGGGTGTTCGCGATACTCAGGCTGGCGATGGTCTGCGTAATGTTCTTTTCTGCGTGGAACGGCGCTTGGTTGTGCCCCTTAGCATAAGTGACGTAGTAGTTAATGACCAGGCTACCACTTACGTCGGTCCCGTTATGTGACCAGTGCATGTGGATAAAACAGTCCTTCCCCGGCACCCAATCATGGTCAACGTGGAATTTCAGGTCGTAATCGTCGCCTGCGGCAAAGTTAACATCCCTCACATTGCCTCGGTAGGTGGTCAGTACCGGGGAGCCTACGCCCACATCCTTGTAAATAATCAGCCCTATCAGGTCGCGCCAAGGGAAGTCAGGCGATGCCGTGTCAATCTTGATGCCAGTTCCAGCCGTTTTTGGTAGCGTGATGCTGTCGCCAAACTTCTTGCTTGTAAGGGTCTGCGCCGTCCCGGTGCCTACCACGCTGTTGCCTGTGCCGATGCCGTGGACATTCTGCGTTGCGTCGGTATGGTCTTGCCACACCTTGCTCTGCGCGTTGGAAAGGTGCTTGTCCTTGGTCGCGTCCGCGCTGGTTGGGTCGAGCTCGCCAATGGCTTCAAGCTGGCTGTGGTCGGTGCCGTGGGGGTTACCGTCCGTTACCTCAACGTGGTCTTGCCACACCTTGCCGTCTGCATCGCTGATATGCCGGTCTTGAACGGTGTCGGCACCTGTCGCCCACCCCTTGACCTCTTGCAACAGGTCGTGAGTGCGGACGGTGATTTCATCTAGACGGCTCCCGGCCTTGCTGATGAGGTTCCAAGGGATGCCTGCAAGGTTGCCGAGCATCTTAGCCACATCCCGGTAGAACTGCTCCAGCTCACGGGGCGATTTCGGCGTTTGGCTAGAAGAGAGGGTCATCGCACCACCTTAATATCTTCCGTCACCTCGTTGAACACCACTCCGCTGTCCCCGCGCTTCACGTCATAACCATACTCATTGCTGATCTTTTGATCTATCGGCTTGCCCCATGTGCGCCAACCGGGACGGATCACCGTTCTCATGTTGCCTTGCACAAGAATGAACTCATCCTGCCGCTTGTAGTACCTGCCACACTGCCGGGATTTCAGCGGCGTGCGCCTGTCGCCAATAGCGCCTAGGGAGAGGGACCGCGCAGCACCCCATTCCAGCCGTCCGTCGTTGCGCCAACGATGCAGCATCAGCGGTTCATCTGCCCTTACTCCGTCGCTCAGCGTGTACACCTTGCCATCGTTGCCGCCGATGTAGCGCGTTGCCCCGTCATAGGCAAAGGATTGCGCCACTGCCGCCGTATACCGCCCCTGGTCCGCGTCCCATTCTCCCAAAATGGCCCATTCCTCTGCTCTCACGTTAAATGCAAGGGTGAGGGAAGGGAAGAACAGGTCATCAATGGTAACGTTGGCTTGGGGCAGGGTCAGCACGTAAAACGTCTGGCCCCGGTAGCCCACCATGTGGCCCCGCGCCCCGGTAATGTCGGCATCCTGCACCGGCACGCCAAGCGGGAAGCCAATTATCTGCGGCGTCCTGCCGCCAACGAGGCGTACAATCTGCCGGTTTCCCTGGATTACAGCCATGAAGAAGATGGATTGCGAGTCGTAGGCGATGGTGTGCCGCTCAGGGGTGCCAAAGGGCTGTGCAAGCGCCTTGTTGCTGCTGAAGGGGGATTCCACGTTGCCCGAGACATAGGACACGTCAACGGACTCGGTGCCAATGGCGAACAGGTAATCATCAGGCGTGGCAATTAGCCCTTGCAGCGCGTCGGGCTTGGTGGCGTTGTTCTCGTAGCTCCACACGGCATAGGTCGGGCCGTCCTCCCCCTGCGTGTCAGAGTAGGCAAAATCACCGGCCAGCCCTCCCCCTGCGGGGTCTTGACCGTTGGCAACAAGGAAGCCTGAGAGGAACGCCAGAGAGGTAACGATAACCGGTGCCTGCCCCCCTGCGATAGCTGCCCCCGTGTCTCCGGTTATCTTGTAGATGGGGGAGGCTGCGGCGACAAAGACGTTGTATGCGTCCTCTGCGAAGGCCGGCGGGGTGTTCAGGGAGAGCACCGGCCCTGCTATCTCTGTTTTTTGCCCTTCACCATCGACCCTGAACAGTTTCCCGGCGCACACGGCGTATTTGACGCCATGCAAGGTAGACTGCCACACGTAGACGTTGCCATTCTCCCCTAGGTCACAGTATTCGGCGCGGTCGGGCCACATGTGGATGGAAGAGCCGACACGGAAGCCGTTAATCAAGTGAGCTAACACCTGATCTCGGCGGCTAGTCTGGTCGCTCTCTAGGTCCATCTGGCCGAATACGAGGGGGATTCTAGGCATTAGTCGCCTTCCGGGAAAAACTGTTGGCCGTGAACAGTTCCGCACACAGCGCACAGAATGTTGGTGGTGTCGCTGATCACGAAAACATAGCAGCCACAGTTACAGGTCCATTGCGCATTTTCAGGGTAAACTGGACCCTTCATCAGCCCGTGGCACGTTTCGCATTTGGGACAATCAAGCCATACCGTGCCAGTGGGAGCCACAGCTACCCATTCGTGTTTACACGCTGCGCATTTGGCCTCTCCTGTGTTGTGCGGGCCACGCTCCAACGACGTAGGCAATTTGTGAATAGTCGCGCCCATCAGAAATACTCCACGGTGGTCGTTTCGGTATCATGTGCGCTTGCCAACTGCCGCCTGATTCTCCGCTCCGCTGCCACCTTCCCCGCCATGATCCGCTGGACGTCAACGGGCTCCTGCGCGTAGGTGCCTAGCAGCACATCTGCCGCCGAGACAAGAGCGATGATGCTGTTCATGAAACGAACGGGGATGGTTTCACCCTCGCCCTGTGTCCACGTTACCAGTCCATCGTCTTTCAACTCCTGGTAAACAGCGTCGTAGGCGTCCAGCACGTTCTGCTGGTCCTCTGCGTCAAGGCCGCTGCGGTCATACACTTTAAGGTTGCTGAGCACCTTGATAGCCAACTGTTCGCGAGTGATGCCGACGCCAGCGGATCCAGTGCCGCCCGTTGAACCTGCCGCCGTGCCGGGGGCGAGGTCGTCGCCTATCAAATCCCCGTTGCCGTCGAAGATCTCGATAGGGAAGGGGCCGGGAGCAGACGGGAGGGCAACATCTACCGTGTACCACGATAGGGTGAGGGATGATGTGGGGAGTTCGGTAAGATAGACCCGGCAGTTAGCCGTGTCCTCTGCCGATTCAACCTGATTGGCAAAGTCCCAATACCCGAGACCGTACAGCATCCGTGCGGATATCGCGAGACTGCCTAAACCTTTATCCCACCGTATCGAAATTGGGAACACGGGCGCTCCTTACTCTGACTGGTCGGCTTTGGGCTTCCTGCCGGGTTTCTTCTTCTCGGTCGGGGTTTCTTCGCCCTGGTCCTCTTCCTCAACCACTTCAAAGAACCTGTTGCCGCTGAGACGCTTAACGGCGTTTTCGTCGGTCACTTCCGGGGTGGCCCCGTCGCGGAAGTCGTAGCCGAAAACCTGCATGTTGTCTTTCTCGCCAAGGTATCTAAACTTCATGGCTGCTCCTTAGTGAAGCGGGGTAGAGTCGCCCCTACCCCGCCGTTGTTGGTTACGCGTCAGCCACGCCAGCCACGTAGCAGGTCGCTACGGCCCAGTCGATGGCGTTAGCGCCACCCTGGCCCCACTGGATCTTGTTGGTGCCCCGGATTTCCATGAAACCCACACCGTGCGAGAACTCGTAGTCGTCCTCTTTCTTGACGGTGGTCTTGGTCCTCTTGGCCCATGCGATGCCGAGTGCTTGCGCCCCGCACAGGAAGCAAGGGGCAACGTTGATGCCGTCCGCGCCTACGCCGGTCAGGATCGGCAGTTCCGGCATCTCCCTGACGATTACACCGTCCCATTCGATGGAAGTCGGCCCGGAGTACAGCGGGTTGTCCTTGCTGCGCTCCAGGGCGGTGTCCCAGTGCCCGTTCGCAACCATCCAGTTGCGCAGGTCGCGGTAGGCAAAGGCCGGCGCGAACATGACGAAGGTTTCCTGATCTTCGCCGTAGGTGTGGGGGCGGATGCCGTCGCCGTTGGCGGTGGTTGCGGTCTGAGCCATGCGCTTGATGAGCGAGACAACATTGCCAGTCAGTTTGTCGTCGGTGTTGTTAATCATGGCGAGGGCTGCGCTGTGGTCGTCGGCGGCGTTGTTACCCTTGGATGCCCCGAAGAGAACGCGGTCGGAGTTGTCCACCAGCCATGCGTCTTTCTGAGTCTCGGTCGCGGAGCCGTAGACCACGCCGTTGATGCTGTGGAGAGCATCGTTGATGCCGTTGCGCATGTAGCGCATGGACAGGTCTTTCAGTGCCACCTTGCCGGCGTTGCGAATGTCGATGGGGGAAGCTTGCTCTTCCATGCCGTTAACGGTCACAGCGTCGCGGACCACGCCAACAGTGATCTTGTGCCCGTCGTTGGGGAGTGCCTTTTCATTGCCAACCAGGGCCGAGGATCCGGTGTTCGGGCCGGAACTGGCGTCGAGGGCACCCACGAGGTTGATGGTGATGGCGTCACCCTGCGTCTTGGTCAGGTTCTCCTTGAGCTGGATGATGGCGTTTTCGTCGGTGCCCATGTACCGCTTGTATCGGTTGGCGCGGACATACTCCTTAAAAAACGTATCTTCCCATTGGGTGACACGCTCGGCGGCGGTGGTCTCAGTCCCGAACAGCAGACAGAGCGGAGACCTTACGATGGCGTGAAAGTTGAGAAAACCTCTCACGAATGCTTGCAGACGTTTCATTTCGTATCTCCCGGCCCGTGTTCTCGGGCAAAGGTTGCGGCCTTCTCGGGCTACGCTAGGATCTTGTTCAGAGACGTAGGCCCGCTAAAGGTCTTGGTTGTCGTTCGTTCGGTGCCGACGCTGCGCTGTTCGCTGAAGCCGCCCTTGCCGAGCTTTTCCCTGATTTTGGCTTCGACCTCTGCCGCTTTCTCGGCTTCGATTTCCGCCATGATCTTGGTGCGGATGCTGGTTTCGAGCTCGGCGGTGATTTTGGCGCGGAACTCGTCAGGGTCGCCAAGTTCTTGCAGTTTCGCCACCTTCAACTTGTCGGCGGCGGTCTTGTAAGCGAACTCTGCGGGGTTGGGGTCGCGCAGCATCCGTTGGTGTAGTTCCGGCGCTTCTTGGATCATCCCGGCGAACACATCGAGCTTTTCCTGAAAGTCGGTGTATTTCCCGCGTGCGTAGGTTTCGGAGATATTCAGGCGCTCGTTGAGCAGCTTTTGCTCCATGCGCTGCTCAAGGGCGGTCAGTTGCGCCTCGGGGTTGTCCCAAAAGTCGGGCTTCTCCTCTTCCTGAACGGGCTGTTTGAGGCGTTCCCTTTCGGCTTCCAGCGCGGCCTCTTTCGTGCGCAGCCGTTCGCGTTCCTTGGTCAGTGCGGCGAGTTCTGCGCGGACGGCTTCGGCGGTGGCGTCGGGCTTGGCTTCTTCCTGCTTCTCTTCCTTCGTCTCAGCGGCGACCTGAGTCTCTTTCTCGCCCGTTTCCTGCTCTTGCTCTTCGTGGGTTTCTTCCCGCTCGGTTTCCACCTCTTGGGTGGTTTCCTGCTCCTGCGGCGGGTTAAGAATACTGTCCATGTCTTCCATTTGCTTCTCCCTTCAGCGCCCGATCGTTGGCGGCGACCCTCTTTAGTACACGCCCGATTACCCGGCGACGGCTCCCCTTACTTGGGGTTGCGGTTCATGATCTTCCAGCAGAACTCCAGCCGCTTCAGAAACGGCAGCTTGCATGCCGATTGCTTGAAGTGGTCGAAGTCCTGGCGGAAGGCTTCGCGGATTTCAGCGAGTGCCGCGTCTTGCGTCTCTTCCAAAATCCGCGCTTGCCGTGATTCCTTGCCCATGCTGGTTCCTTTCTACTCGTTACGAGCAATGGAAGCATTGGACCACATGCTGCACTGCTCAAGGTTGGTGATGGCGATGGACTTTTCCCGGCTGTCGGGGCACAGCTCGTTGATGAGTTCTGCTAGCTCCTTCGCCTTGCCGCGTAGCGCCTCGTAGCGTTTGGGCTGGTCATCCTTCGGCGCGTGGTAGCGGAAGTTGTTGTCTATCTCGTGCCGGGTCATTACTGCTCCTGGATGTAAATGGTCTTGGTCGCGGAGCTCAGGCCGCTGAAGACAATGGCCGAAACAGCCGCGCCAGCTCCGGTGCGGGTCGCAACGCCCATCTCAGCGGTAGCATTCGCGGCCAGGGGGAAGCCGACAGTGTCCTTATTGTTGACCGCGCTGGAAAGTTTGGCGAACACTGCACCGGTCGGGTTGATGCGTACCTTTTTGGTGCCAGCGGTCGGGGTGTAGGTCTTGTCAGCCTTGGTGTGGGTCAGACTGCGGGTCTTGACCGGGGCGAAGGTGTCGGGCATCGCTACCCCGTCGCCGTCACGGTGAACGTTGCCAGCGTAGACCAATGCGGCGGTCAGGACCAATGCGAACAGCATCAGCAGGGAGGTAATCTTTTTCATTTTAGTTGCTCCTTTTATGGTCGGTGAAGGTGTTACTTCAGATTTGCATTCCATCCGTCTGACCGGCTAACATCATCTGTTGCTCGGTCATCTGCGGTTGATTGACTAGGCTCTCCGCTTCCGCCATGCTCTTCAGCGAGGCCGCGCGGTTCTTCTCCGTCTCACTCTGCGTTTTCTCAAGGTTGGCGCTCATCTGCTCCATCTGCGCTTGCATCTGCTGCATTTGGGCTTCCTGCGCGGCCTGCGCCTGTTGCTGCGCTGCGGGGTCTTGCTGGTCGCCACCTTTCAGCCGCTCAAGTATTTTTGACTTGTTGCGGAGAGAGGACGACTCGATGAGCATTTCCAGCATGGCCGGTTTCTGCATGTCGGGAATAGCGGGGAATATGGCGGTGAGAGCGTCAAACTGCTCTTGCATGACGGTGATGGTGTCCGGCACCTCATCGATGATGATATCAACGTCGATCTTGGCGACTTCGTTCTTGACCTCAACAACCTGATTGAGACGTGGGTCATTGGCGAACTCAGGGGGCAACTCGCCCATTTCCTCCTGAAGCTGCTGGCCCAAGGTAATCGGCTGATTCAGCCCTACCCATTTCAGGTTATTTTCATCATCCGTGACGCGGACCCACTTCTCGGCAGTCCAGAACTGTTTGATGCGGTTCCAGACGGCGCGGTATACTTGGTTGTTGAAGGAGGCAAGGCAGTCAAGAAGGGGCTTTATCTCGGTGCTGCCGCCCTGCTGCAACCTGCCGATGGCCTTGCCGCTCAATCCCCGCTGGTCGGAGCCAGCAAGCGCGGCGTTGACCCCTACGCTGTCAATCTCCTGCTTCGCCTCCTGAAGCATGCTGAACTGAGCGGCGGCAAGGTCGCCAGTGGGGAGAATGCCAAAGTCTTTCCCAAACTCCCCCATTTCCACTTCAAGGTGGCCGTTAGGCTTTGCCAGTTCCTTTTTAGCTTTGTTCACGTCCTGAACGGCACCCTTGGTCCCAAATGTCTGGCGCACAGACGCAAGGTGCAGCCCTTTACTGGCCCTCTTGTTGATCTCGTCCTGAAGGTCAAGCCACGCCTGGACCCACCCATAACGGTTCCCCTCACGGTCAACGTGCGCCGACTGGAGCAGGATCGACCATTCGGGGATGCCGTTCTCATCCACGTAGGGCGACGGCTCGGGATCAACGAGAAAGCCGCCCTTGGTGAACTCACAGGTGTAAACCTGCTCCCCGCGCTTGAACTCCAATTTGACCACACGGACCCGCTTGCGCTTGTCATCGGCCCATCTGAGCCGGGGAGTGTCATCATAGGTGCTGGAGATGGTCCCTTCGTTGGCAAGGGTGGACGCTAATGCTTCACGCTTTCCGGGGTAGCGGTCAACGGCTTCCTCAAAGTCCATCCAAATGACAGCACCACGATAGCGGGTATCGCTGAAATCTTTCTCCCTGCTGTGAGCGTCCCAGAACAGACGGTCCCACTGGAAGCGCCGGATACAAACGTCAATATCCTTGCCCCGGCCAGGCTTGGCGTAGACCTCAACGCCGCAAACCCCCTCCACGGTCAAGTTATCAAAGCACCCGGATTTGGTATCGGTGAATTTGTTGGAGTCACAAACAAAACGGATGGCGTCGGTCGCAGCGGATGCTGCATCATCGTCGCCAGGGGTGCGGGGGAATGCCTTGGGGTCGGTGCGGGTCTGGGTTTCCATCCCCTTGAGAAAATCAACCTTGGGCTTGATGCGGTTACGGGTTACGGGGGGTTGGTTACGCTCGGCAAGGATGGCTTTCTCTTTGGCCGTCCATTGCTTGTGGTCGTAGTAGTCGCGGCAGCGTTCGGCCGTCGTGCGGGAGTCGTAGGACAGTTCCTCGGCTTGCTCGAAGAACTCCACGGCTTGAGTGAGGGTGAGAGTTTCAGCCAATTTTTTACTCCCGCTTGTGCGGTCACGCCGTTGATGCTAGTGGCAAGGTGCCTTGTTTGAAACTGTGCCGGTGAGCCATGCACCCATTCATACCGGCAATGGAAGCGCAGACTGTACAAATCCTATTCGCGCCCGAAATGCCCGATGAAGGGCTGTCACCATGTTTAAAGGGGAGGGAGTTAATGTGGAAGTACCACGATGATTCTAATTAGTCAAGGGTTTTTATCTGCGGCAAGTGTTGAGTCGTTCGATACCTTCTGGTGGCGGTGCGCAATCTCTCCCCATCCTAAACGGGTCTTCTATCCGGTAAAGGTCAAACCCTCCGTTAACCTTGATGCGCTCCTTTATCTTCCCTACTTGATTTGGCGTCCATTGCAAGCCGCCGTAAAAGGCGCGGACTTTCTCCCGGTCCCTTCGCTTTTTCACCTCTGCTCTCAGGTATCTAGGCTTTCTCATTCGCCCTCCGCTGTGTACGTGCCATCCGTCAAGCTCTCCAGTGGGATGTAATCAGTTTTGCCGTCATCATATATAACGTGGAAGCACAGCCGCTCAGCCATCCCTGGCGACGGGACCACCATTGCAGCCCCGATGATGAACGGGTTTTCTCCAGGCCGAAAAGCTACGAATGAGTGCGAAGCCAGTTTGGCCCTTCTCACGTTCATCAGTTTCCAGTTAAAGCTCATTTCTCGCACCCTCCCTGTGTTATCCCCGCAAATCTGTAGCTTTCACCACGTCCCAAAGTTCGCGCCAAGTTATCCTATGAAGATATTTGAACATGACGGGGGCAATAACCACCGATGTAGCAACAGCGACACACAGGCCGACCGCCGTTTCCAGCACAAAAGCAATTATCATTTCTCGCACCCCTCCTTTATGCTGTCGGCCACAATCAAACGGTAGGGTTGACTTGCACTGATGTTGTTCCCCTCATACTTGATTTCCATCGGCATGAACTGGATAAGCGGCTTGTTGTCCCAAAAGAATGTTTCGGTTTTGTCGGGATATATCTCAAACCGTCCTCTTTGTGCTATAGACTCTAAGAGTTCAGGCGAGAATACTCTGCCATCTTTGGCAATTGCTTTCTGAATCAAGTGATCCGTCGCGCTCACATTTCTGATGGCGGTAAGAATGATTTCGTCGCGGCCTTTGCCCATGGCGCAAGAAAGATCAGCAGTGATGGCTTGCCTAATCTCGCTCATCTCTCCCCCTTTGTGTGGTCCAGTTTAGGCCGCTCTATCATTAGGATTTCCCGCCTGCTAGTATCTTTAGCTCGGGGCGGGGTTGTGCTGAGTGCCGCGCAAAGAGTTCCCTGTAACACTCGGCCTCTCTTTTCCAAAAGAACAGTTTCCACCCTGCGGCTATCATGATATCTGCCATCCCCATCCCAGGGTTTTCTTGGACGGCGGAACCCATCGCCTTGATAGCATCAAGGACTTCGTCAGTCCCTTTGTACCACTCACCTTTGATGTTGTGAGGTTTGAACATCTCATGGAACTTGGTTTCATCCGCATAAGTCCCGCCGATCTGCAGAAGCGTTTCAATGCCGCGTTCGCCGTGGTTGGCGTGGTATTTAGCTCTGCCCCACACTCTGCCATCAGAGAAACCGATTTTGACTTCGCCACTAAGGGTATCCCTCATAAAGTAGACGGTGCCTTTTTTGCTCTGATTGGGCGCAGACATTGACGCACTTTCAAGCGCAAAGTAAAGATTAAAAGCTTCCGCAAAGTCAGGCAGATTTTTTTCTATTTCCACCGCGATTCCTGCCATCTTCTCTATGGGGTATTTCCTGTAGATAATGTCTGCCAAGTGGCTAAACCTAGGTCTGATCATTTCCCAACCTCCTTGTCCCGCTGCGCATCCTTTTCTTCAAGGAGTTCCAGCGCCCGTTGCATCGTTTCAGTCATGGAAATGTCGAGCTTTGAGGAAAGGGATGTTAGAATCTTGTCGTGGCGGGAACTGAGGGTGATATTTCTGCGTGGCATGGTGTTCTCCTATGAGGCAAGGCGTAAATTATGAGGCAATTATACACCAAAAGCCGTGCATAGTAAACACTTATTTGGTCACGCCGTCTTCCACCCCTCCTCATCATCGTCATCAACGGGGGAGTAGTCCTTGAGCTTCGTACTGGTCAGGTCTTTGGGCGCTATCCATGGGCGGGACATGCAGGCATACCGAACCTCATCGACCGCGTGATCTTCGCCATCGGTGTCAATGTCTTCCAATTTGTGCTTGTCATGCTGCTGTACGGGCAGGGTGCGAATGGTGTCAATACAGGTGTTGAAGAAGTAAATCATGGGCTTGCCGTCTATCCCGATCAGACGGCTATTCAACTGCGCCCATCCAGGTTGCCTCTTGTTGTCGGCTGGTTTCCAGTAGACAAGTGGCGTCATTGACTGCGCTATCGATGGCCCACCATCAGCGGTAAATATGGCAGGATCGGCAACGCCATAAGCTATCTTGTCGTTCTCTTCCCTGCGCTTAATACCAGCGGCTACGGCCTCGGCGCTCATTTTTAGGCCGACGTTTGGCGTCTCCATTCCGTACCATTCCCGGTAACGGATAATCGCGCCCCGTGGGAACTGGCGCAACTCTCCATCAGAAACAGCCCACCATCCAACAGAAAAGGGCTTTGCGCTGCCCCAGTCAAAAGAGCGAAAGCGGGTCCAGTGTGCCGGGAGTTCGCACGGCTGCACAACATGCAGTTTGCCGTTCCACGAAGAGAAGAACGCACCGGCCACAATATCCCATGCACCTTCAAGCCACGCCTTGCGCAAAACCTCGTTGCCTGCCGTGGCCGCTAGTATCCTGTTGGCGTATTTCGGGTCTTTGGAAAGCAGGGCTTGGTTGTCTGAAAGTTTGGATGGTACGAACATCCGTACAAAGCCGGTATCTGGATCGGTGTAAGGAGTGAACGGCGGGGAGGGGTCAATATACCTGGCTTTAACCCATGCGTGACCGACGCCTCCAGGGTTGCCGGTGCTTCTCACGCTGCATGGCACACCGTGGGCGTTGCGCAGACACGAAAGCATTTTAAGCAAACCGGCGGGGCTCGGATACTCCGTGATCTCATCGAAACTTTGGTGAGAATATTGATGCCCATGGTATCGGCCATAGTCGGCCTCACGCTCAATGTAGCGCATTTTGACCGTTGCGCCATTGGGCCAGTACCAGCAGTTGGAGAAGGGGAATTGCTTAGAGGCCGCGGCCTTGAAGTCTGCACCGGAGGCGGGAAAAATCTGCATAGCTCGCATCTGCAGTTCTTCTAATTCGGTGTAGGTCTTGCGGAACATGATACCGGCCGATTTGCCCTCGTATCTCAGCGCGGCATCTTCTTGATATCCTAGCTGAAAGTCGGATTTACCGCCTCCGCGTTCCCCACCATAGAAAAGCTCATCACACCAATCGGCGTCAATCGCCGCTAGTTGCGGCCCTGCTTGCGGCGTCCAAGCCATGGCGTTTTTCCCATTCCTCGCGACTTAATTGTGGGCGCTCCACGTTCACGACTTCAGCCTGGATAGGCCCACCATCTGCCCCGGTCACTTCACGCTTGGTCTTCTCCGCGTACATGTCGGCCATCTCAAGTAGTATCTTGCCGTGCTGGAAACTGCCACGCTGCGCCTCTCGCACAAAAGCATTGATAACGGGGGCGACTGCGGCCTTTACCACCTTGAGAGACATATCCTTATAGACGGCGTTAAAGCCCACCTTAGCGAATGCGGCGTAGTAGGTTTCTCGGCTGATCCCGGCTATCTGACAAACATCGGTAGCCGACTTCATCCGGTTAGCCGGGTTCATCAAGACCTCAAGCAATTTCTGCTCGGATTTGGTCGGATTATATTCTGTCAATATTTCAGCCATCTAAACCGCCAATATATCAGGGATTTCTGCCCCCGGTTCGTGCCAATCCAAGCTTACCCCAAGGATGGCGCGGAAGTCCTTCACGTCGTGGTCAACCAGTTTGTCTCCGTACTGCGGGATGTGCATCATTTCGTGGCAAAGCAACAGGGTTAACTGCTCCCTGGTCATGTAATCGCACTTGGCCCAATAGACCACAATGGCATAGTGTTTGTCTGTGAAAAAGCCTATCGGGTGGTCGCCAAACTTGTAACACTTTGCCAGAAACTTTCCCGTTGCTTCATGCTCCCTAAGAAACAGTACTTCATCAACATCTACATGCGCAACGTTGTCCACCTTGTCAACGAGTTGCCGCGCTATTTCTTGAAGGTCAGGTGCTTCTTCAAAGGTTGGCACTTTTCGGGCTTCTCCGGTTTCTCCACCTTGTCGGCTTCTACGAGGCAGAGCAGAAAGACAGTGTTATTCTCTCTGCCTATCAGTTCCTTGATGTGAGGGGCTGCGGTCTCTGGCGCATCAAAAGTCAGGCGGTGTCCTCCCGCTGCCAACGTTGCCACCTTCTGTAGCGTACAAGGGATATTGAGAACTTCACCTTCTCCCATCAGATATAATCCCTCTGCGCCCCTTCATCGTTAGCGCGGATGGTCAGCACTATCAGCCGTTCATCCGTCTGCCCCGATGCGGTGGTGATTTTGTTGACGATGGTGTAGTTCCCCACCTTGCCGCTGATCTTGGAGCTTGCTACCTGGCCGTTAAGCGAGGGGGTGATGGTGATAGCATCCCTGCATGTCCACGTTGACGCCGTGATAGCATCCCCGTTGAGCATGGCGGTGTAGTCGATGGAGTAGGCGAGCGCCGCGTTCTCCTGCTGCTGGAAAACAGCACGGCGGGTGGTGAGGGGGTTAATGGTGCGGTCTGATAGGTTCATTTCATCATCCACGCGTAGGCCCACGCGCAACCAATAACCCCTATTGCCATTGCTATGCTTTGAATGTCTGTCATCTCTTCTCTCCCCTCCTGTGATTTATACCCCGGTTGGTGCGCTTGTATCAAAGGCGTCCGGGGTGTAGGCTACAGTTCAATGCGGCTGAACAGTTCATCCATCCTGTTGTTGACGGAGTACACACGCTTATTGGCATCCCTCACCCGATGAGCCACCGGGACAAGAATCTGCTCAGGGGGCTCGCACTCAGCGCCGGGGCAACAGTCAGTGTTCCTTGTCACGCAAGCAAGCCGCCCTTCCAACCGGGTCATCTGTTCTTCCAGCAGGTATAGTGCCTTGTCCAGCGACTCTATCTGGTCCTCAACCTGCCCTCTTTGCCGCTTCGTTTCCACGCATGATCCAGCGTTCAACTGGTTTCCGTTCATACTCCCTCCTATGGTGTGATGTCCTGCCCCTACCGGTAACTCTCCGGCACCTCCCAACGCGTTGGGGCTCTCTTTGAGCTAAGGGGGTCTTACAAGCCCGGTGCCTAAGCAGAGCGGGAACGCTGTTAACTTCTTCCCGGTCTTTCCCGAGTGCCAGCCTGAATCTGACGCACATCCAAGCTTGACGGTCGGCTACTGGTGGAGGGTCCATGCCGACACTGGGGGTTGACGGATGAGGCCATTAACGGGCACTAGCCCCAGATGACCCGAACGCTAACAGCTCGTTGCGCGTAATCATACTCGTTTCATTAGGGGAGTGTCAACAAAAACTTATGGGGAGAAAGAGCACCCTTGGGGCGCTATCAAGGTAGGGAATCGCTGCAACCGGCTTCACCGTCTCCCTGCCTCTGTCACTGACAGACACTCGTAAAAAACATCCGCAGAAATTTTGTATTTCTCTCTTGACAATGTAACACCTTTGCATTATAAATGTATCAACAATTGCAAAGGGGGGATGATATGAAACGGTTTGTCCTGCATGACGCTTCGGCGGATGTCTACATAGGCCGCGAAAACTGCCAGATCACTTTTGAAGAGTCACCGGCGAAAGCTTTGGTGTTTGATGAGCGCGACAACATGGCGCTGAAGGTTCGCACCTACAATGCCTTGACTGGCCTTAACTTACAGTCTATGGAGTTGAAATGATTACTAAATCTCACACTCCAAATCTTTGCTTTAGGTGTATGAAACCTCTGCGCGGAGGCCACAAATACACTATATTTATTGACGGGGTCCCACATCAGATGCACAAAAAATGCGGGGTAGAACACGTGATAGAGAAGGCTAAAGTCCAAGGATATCCGTTATGAGGGTGATTGTCGGCTGTGAATATTCCGGGCGGGTGCGCGAAGCTTTCCGCAAGCGCGGCCATGACGCATGGAGCTGCGACTTGCTGGAGAGTGAGGACGATAGCCCCTTTCACATCCAAGGCGACATACTTGACGTTCTCCGTGGGGGGCATTGGGACTTAGGCATATTCCACCCGCCATGCACCCATCTCGCCGTGAGTGGTTCGCGCCACTTCCCCGAGAAGATAGCCGATGGCCGGCAACAGGCCGCGCTTGATTTCGTCTCGCAACTGATGGCCTGTAACATTCTTCGTTGGGCGCTGGAGAATCCAATCAGCATCATCAGTAGTAGGATACGCAGGCCGGACCAGATCATACAGCCGTGGCAGTTCGGCCATGGCGAGACAAAAGCCACATGTCTATGGCTGCACAACCTGCGCCCCCTCATCCCCACGCATTGCAACGGCGGAGATTTGTTCACCCCTGCCGCTCCAGAAGAAAGAGAACAACGGGTGTGGAAAATGCCACCGGGACCAAACAGGTGGAAGGAGCGGAGCAGGACATTTCAGGGGATAGCCGACGCTATGGCGCAACAATGGGGGTAAAACATGAAGCGAGTCACAAAGAAAGCAGTGAGAGAAGCTTTGGATTCATTCACCGGATGGAACTTTGCTCATGACTTCAAAGAGTCCCAAAAGTTGATTTTGTACAGTCATGCCAACCTCCCCCGGCTGACAGACCGGCTTAGTCTCTGCAACATCAACGTGGCAGATATGCGGCCCACCGAACCACCCCTCACCGGATATCTGAAACTTGCCAGAAAGGAGTAGACATGCCAATACGACACATCAACCTGAAACAACACCATGTAGACCGGCTTAACCGGCTCTGCGCTAAACTGGAACTTACACAGCCACAGGTGGTAGCTAAGGCGTTAGCGGTGTTGGAAGAAAAAGAGGCACAGCGTGACGCACAGCTCCGTAACGACAAGTAAGGAGGAGAAAAGATGAAAGGTGAAGGATTCCCGCCGCGCAAAACACCGACTCACCCGCACGAGACAGCCTCCGGGGTATCCGTGGACGTCATCGTCAAGGCCAAAGGGGTGAAACATCTTGCTGTAGGCCGGTATTTTCATGAGCTTGGTGAGTGGCAGATTGACCATTTCAGCGGCTACCATGAAGTTACCGAGTGGTGGCCGATGCCTACAGAAGGTACAGGGTTCAAGCCATGTGACGCACAGCTAAAGGGGAGGGAGTGATGAAAACAGCAGAAGAGAAAGCGGCCCCCCCTGCATGGAGCGGCATTTCCCGGCAGAGTCGGCTATCATACGGCAGGGGGTGGGGGCGTGAAGGTAGATAATCCGGGGCGCTATCAAGGTAGGGTCTCGTTGCAACGGCTCCACCGTCTCCCTGCACCTGTCGCTGGCAGGCACTTAAAAACCCTCAGCAAAATATTTTACATTATTTTGATTATTCCGCTTGACGCAATCAAATGGCAGTGGTAAGCTATATTCACAGTGAAGGACAAAACAACTCAGGAGGGGATGATATGAAACGCACTTTTAAATTCTGGTTAAGCTGCGCTGACGCCGACGCGGGTAAAAAACCGGCAGAGGTCAAAGAATTCACTGGCGAAACGCTGGAACAGATTTTTAACCAAGCGGCTGCTTACTGCGACAAAATCGGGTTTAACGCCACATTCGATGACGTGCCCTAACCCTCACCAACCCGTCCAAGAACGGCACATCACACAACAACTTCAACGGGGGATAAAATGAACGGATTCAATGTGAACCAGATAGTAAAGGGCGCAGTTACAGGATGCTTTGTAATCCTTGGCTTCAGAGTTATCGGCGGCGAAGACTCCGCACAGCTCAAACCTTACAACCCTGCTACTGGCGCAACTAGCCGAGGCGAGATTGCCCTTCCACTGACTGCAATCAAAAACTTCAACTAAGACCAAAAACACCGAGCCGGGGCGGATACCTCGGCAATAAGGAGGGTACATGAGCACGGAGTTAGATCGTTACAAAGCGGCCCTTGATGTCGCAACCAGCGTATTCCGCAACAGGGTAACATACAACAACGATGCAGGGGCGGAAAAAGCGTTGAAACTGATAGACGCGACCCTTTGTCCTGAGGGAATGGTGCCGCTCACTCATTGGGCCATAGTAGCCCCGTCCGGTTACATTGAACACACGGTATCCGGCGAAGCCGTAGCCAAGGGTATAGTCAGCGACCCCAACGGAAAATGGTACGGATACGAAGTGGCCAAACTCACTGGTGCCATCCTCCGCCCCAAGGTGAATCGATAATGGGCGGCCACGGCAGCGGCCACGGTTCAGGCGGCAAGCGTCCCGGCGCTGGCCGTCCTCCCGGATCCAACGGTCCCAAGCTGTTCATCGTCAGCCTAAGGGTGACAGCGCATGAGCGGGATACGATGAAGGCGAGGGCGGCAAGGGAAGGAGTTTCTCTGTCGGAGTTTATCAAAATTTGCACGCTCAGCGGGAAAGAGGCACAGCGTGACGCACAGCTAAAGGGGAGGGAGTGATGGATTTTTATTTGCAGGACAAGCGGGGTTATGTTGGCAACGACATGCTCTTTTGGGCCAACGGCGGCGGGTATACAACAGACGTAAGCAAGGCCGAAGTCTTCACTCAGGAACGCGCTTTTAACCAACACAGGTCGCGCCCCACTGATGTACCTTGGCCCAAAGACTACATAGACAGCAAGACGCGCCCCGCCGTTGACCACCAGTATGTTAACATCGACGAGGCGTTGAAGGATGTGGGCGAAAAGCTTACGCCGCCCGAAAAACGCCGCACCCGGAAGTTCAACTGCCCCCACTGCGGCAAGTTCATATCCTGTGCAGATTACCACACCAGTTGCACCCATTGCGGCGGGGATTGCAGCCCTTGAGCGCCTATCCCCTGCCACGTAGCGGGTAAACGGTGAAGGAGTTTCAGCGTGACCGGGCGAGATGGTGGCGCAGGGGTGGAGGGAAAAACGAAACGGTTTTAGATGTTTAACTACCCCCAAAGGAGGGAAAAAAGATGTGCGATAATGTTTGCGAATCCGCTGGAAAGCGGGTATCTAATCTGAGGACCAGCAAAAAGGAACTTCAAGACGAACTGCGGCAGTTAAGGCGCTTAGTCAAAGAGGCGGCTGACTATCTGGACACCAACCGACTGACCAACATTGCCCACGGCAGCATTTTTCACCAGCAATTCAGAGCGGCGTCACAGCCATGACAGCCCAAGAACTGACCGGACTCGGGTTAGCGATATCAGCGGGGGTCGCCATAGCGCACCACCACCCTATAGCAGCAACATTGATTGCCATCATAGCGGGCATAACCGCTTGCAACAAGTGGTAGCCTGACCATTCCATTTCAATGCCACAAGGAGGGAGTAATGCAGGACAAACTAGCAGCAGCGTTGACCGTGACTGTCGAAGCCCTTTGCAACTCTCAGCAGTCCCGGTACGATGGGCGCGCAGCGCGGGATAAACTCTTTGCGGACACCCTCGCCATTGTGCGGGACTTGGTTGGCGTGGAACACCGGCTCACATCGATGCCGCGCAAGTGCATGTGCTGCGGGGAGGGCCAGGGAACGAAAGAGGGGAATGGAGCCACGGGGGAGACGGCGACTATCTGCCCACCTTGCATGACGCTTCATTTCCCGGCAGAAGCGGCGACCATACGACAGGGGGTATCTGCATGACCATCAGCCACGCGCTGTATTTCTTCGCTGGTCTGGTTACCGGCGCTTTCCTGGGGGTTTTGATGATGTGCCTTATGGCTCTATCGGGGACTAAGGAGGATTACGATGGGATGTAAACCAGGTAGGGATAGGAGGGAGGGGGAATGAACAAGGATAAACGTTTTGAGGATGTTTCAACGGAAACGCTGCGTGAGTCGTTGCTTGCGTTGGCTGACTTGCGGCGGAAGTACACAGGCGAAAATCAGATAACGGCGTACGCAGCAGACCCCTTTGATGACGGGCAGGAAGCTTGCCCCTTGTGCCAGTTCAAAAAGGCACACGGCAGAGATACCCAATATCCGTGCCTTGGGTGTACGTGTCCTTGGGTGTGGATAGAGGGTAAGCCCTGCGATGAGGGCGGGTATCTAGACGAAGGGTATGAAGAGGCTTTTGCTCGCATTGACCGTTGGGCGGCCTTCATCAGATCTGAACTCGCTGCAAGGGAGGCCACCCATGATGACCAGACCCCGTAGCGCCCGCTTTATGGGCTGGTTCACCCTGGCCTTCATCGTCCTCGGCACCTTCACCCTCTACCATCTCAGCGGCCAGATAGACGGAGCGGCAGGGGTGACTGATGAACAGGTGGCGGGGATGAGGAAAGAGGCGCAGCGTAGGTATCACGAGGGGAGATAAAAGGTGAAAATCAAATTACATGTCGTGCTATCAGACGCAGAAAGCAATATCATAACAACACTGGAACATACCGGGGTTAACTATCCTACGCGGACAGTGTTCCACCAAATCGAAATAGAAATCCCTGATCCACCAAATGGGTTTGCTATTGACCGTGTTACAGTGGCAGCAGAACAATAGGTATTATGAGGGCAAATAGCCCATTACAAGGAGGGAGTATGACGGAGTTGGTCAGTGCACTCTACGTTGAAGAGGTGTTGTCGCCAAAATTCCAGCTTGGGATTATGCGCAACGTGGAGCGCGAGATTTCACACAGGAAAAGAAAGGCTACACAGAACTGGCGACTGGTGGAAGATTACCTGCTTCAACATACCAGCAAAGGCGGGTCAACTTCTTGCTATCAGCATTGCCGCTGGCTTGGCGTGGACCCGGAAGGGTATACCTTTTGGCAGGAGAAAACCGAGTAGCCCCCGGCCCCGATCCGAAAGGAAAGGGGCCTTTGCTTTGCCCCCCGGTATACAGCCTAGTAATCCGCCACATCCCAATTAGCCCCGCACCTATCAGCCCATCTCCATGCGAACATCGGCAACTCTACCCGGCACTGGTCGAACATGCACCGCGCCCGCTGGTAGCTCGGATGCCGGAAGCCGTTCTTCCCCTTGGCCTTCACCTCGACGCAAAGGATCTTCCCGTCTGGATGAAATACGATCCAGTCAGGGGTGTACCGGTGACCGTTGTCTAGGGTGAAGGTGATAGCCTCGTACCGGACGCGGGAGCCGGGATATTCCATTTCCAGGCGGCGACCGTAGGCTGATTCCGTTTTATTGGGCTGCTTGCCCGGTCCCTCTTTCTTGCCCGCACGCGGAGGATTGTTTTTAACGGGACTTTCTGGAACGGCGCAGGGGAAGGGGCACGCCACGCCCTGTTTGCGGCAGGAAATGCACGTCACGTTCGCCGGGGAGTATTTTTCTTTTCCCATGACACATGCGTTTGGCGGTGTCGGGATGGTACGCTTCACGGGAGCCTCCCCGGTTTCGCTCTCTTGGCCTCGATGCACTCCTGCAACTGCTCAGGGGTGTCTAGGAGGTGGGCGGTTACTTCGTCTTTCAATATGGACATAGCGACTCAAACCTCTGATATTCTCCAAGCCATACCACCGGTATGCTCAGGTTGCGTTCCCCGGCCCGTTGCTTCTCTATGATGATTTCGGCCTTAGCCTGATGCTCTTTCAGGTTGTGGTCGCCATCGTCCACCTTGTCCCGGCATTTGTCACAGTATGCAGCGGGGCGGTAGGGAAAGAGAATAACGTCTGCATCCTGCTCTATCTCCCCCGACTCTCTCAGGTCGCTCATTACGGGCCGCTTGTCCTGCCGACTGTCAACGGAGCGGTTGAGTTGGGAAAGGGCAATGACGGTGATATCTAACTCCTTCGCCAATTGCTTTAGCCCCCGGCTGATTTCCCCTAACCCCTGGACTCGGCTCATCCTTGGATCTGAAAGTGCCATAAGCTGCATGTAATCGATACCGAGCACCCGGAGCCCTTGCCGTTTCTGCCGACGCGCCTTGGCCCGGAGTTCTCGCAATGAGATTGCCGGTGTGTCGTCAATTGGAAAAGTCCATCCGTGCATATTCCCCATAGCCTTAGTCAGTTTCGGCCAATCGTCATTTTCTAGCCTGCCGCTCCTGATCCGCTGGTAAGGGACGCTGTAACTTGCGGCCATTCGGTCTACGTTGTCAAGCCTGCTCATCTCTAGGCTGAACAACATCCCCGGCTCACCTTCCCCGCAAGCACTTTTTAGGATGTTGAGAAGGAAAGCGGTCTTACCCATGCTAGGCCGACCCGCCACTATCACCAAGTCTCCGGGGTGTAGGCCAAGGGTCACTTGGTCCAAAGCGTCTACTCCATAGGTGAGGCCAGTAATCTGCCCCTTGTGCTCGTGCCGAAATTCTATCCGGCTCACGGCCTGTTGAAGCGAAACGCTCATCTGCACTGGCTGATTGCCTTGCTTGTCGATGGATGGCTGTATGGCTGATTCAAGCTTCGCTATCGCCTCATCCGTTTTGCCCCCCTGGTAGGCAAGGTTGACGGCATCGGTGGCGTGAAAAATTAAGCTACGGTCTGCCGCCTTGTCTGCCACTATCCGGCAGTAGTGCGCGACGTTCTCAGCCATAGGCACGTAATCCGACAGGGTGTAGAGGTAAGCCCCGCCGCCGCACTCTTCCAATTCCCCCCGGCCCTTCAGAATGTTGGTCATGGTGATAATGTCAACCGGCTCGCCCTTGTCTGCCAAGGTGGTCATTGCCAGAAGTATCTTGCGGTGGCTCTCCCGGTACAGGTCGTTTACCTGCATGACGGAGTGGATGGTATCGAGGGCATCCCGGCTGACAAACACAGCGCCCAACAGGGACATTTCACTTTCGATACTCTGAGGGGGTAACTTGCGGTCACAGTCCATAGCGGTTCAGTACCTCCCTGATGGCTCTGGACTCTTCGGGCGTTACCGGCTCGTTGACCATGAGCGGGGCGGGTTGGGAAGGGTCAGCCTTGTAAAAGGCGGCGATGGGGGGGAACTTGAAGCTGTTCTTCAAGGCCAAGTTGAGAGCCTTGTCAAACTGCTCATTGGTGAAGTCGGGGGAAAGAACCTCGTAATACGCCTTAATCCTTTCGTCTGAAACCTGTTCATCACAGATTATCATCAACTTAGTCATTTGCTTCAGAAAATGCTGCTTCGAGACCACTTGACACCCCCTTAAACCCTTGTTTTTTGCGCTGATCCACCCGTTGAACGGGGGGGCAATTGCCATTATCAAACTTGCCCTCTATGACCTTGATATAATTTTCCTCTTTGAGAAACCAATCGAGGTCCGGAGGGTATCCCTTCCACCCCCCGTCCCGGTTAGTCAACCTATCGGATGCCTCTGCTTTTTTAAAAAGACAGTCCAGAAAACCGCGTGGCCCTTCAGGGTGGTTTTTGTACTTTTCAAAAATACACCTTGCGTTGACCCACCTTGTTGATGTGCCCATGTCCATGACCCGGTTGAAGGACGGGGCAAATTTGTTGTAGGCCATCATGACCTGATCTGAAGGAGACAGCAAATTCTCAACTTCCGGCTCTATGGTAATAATAGATTCTTTTTCTTTTGTAATAGTTTCTTTTGTACTTGCCGAAATAGGCAACCCCTGCAACCCATTTTCGGTAATGCCTTTTTCGGGTATTGCCGATTTAGGTATTACCTTTTCCGGCAAGTCACACCAAAGCGAAAATACCTTTTGGAATCCATAGGTTTTGACTTTACCGTTACCATTTTCGGTAACCCTTACCATTTTCCGCAAGACTAGCCGATTTAGGGTATTGCTGATTTTGGGAATAGGTAGGCCAGTGAGCACCTGAAATTGGGTGAGGGATATCCGGTCTTCCTTCTTGTGCCAACCGTAGGTTTTGCGGAATAAGGCCCATAGAACTCTTGACTCATAGCCGGAAAGCTGGACACGACAAAGCGCCTCAACAATTCCATTGGCTATGTCTACGTGGCCCTCTTCGGCTTGGGGGTTAGGATGGTCCATCCTTGCCACTCCTTCAAAAAGCGCTAAAGCCCCCCTCACATGGCAGTGTAAGGGGGGCTTTAGCTAGACTGGCTCCCCAGATGGGAACCAAATCCTTATGGTGATACTCTATCTGCCAATAGAGCGTCTATTCAATTGTGCCCGCATCCTACCAAACCCCCGGCAGAGTGTCAAGCCTTTCCTCATGAGTGGGGGGCTATCTTATGTCGCCGGTTTCCTTTTGCAGCGTGTATAATTTCGACAGGCAAATCAGCATATCCTCGTACTTGGCCCTGTTGAGGATTTTAACCGGCACAAAACTGAACATGGGAAGTGAGACTATAGCCAAGCCGTTGACCGGTTCTGCCATGCCGTAAGCCACCAACTGAAGCTTGTTTTCTAAGTACAGCTTGCCGGAAAACCCGCTCTTGTAGTCAACGAGAAAATCCATCCCCTTGTATTTCAGTTTGCAATCGTACCGTCCCGTAAACCACTCCGTTTCGATCTTCGTTTCCACCGAAACAATTTGCTTATCCCGCATGAAGTCTTGAAAGTTGCGGAAATCTTCGTCGCTCTCAAAAGTCCCGGTGCCTTTGCAGACATTTTCAACCTGCTGGTGTAGCGAGTTGCCGTTAGCCTTGGCTATCCGGCGCTGCTCTTGAATGTCGATTCCCGCCAATCCTTGCTTGTTGGCCCAGTTGATAAGGGCTGGCTTGGCTAGCAGGTCAAGCAGTTGTGTCACGGTCGGCTTTTTCATTATTCCTCCATAGGGATGTCAAAACAGCAGATCATGGTGGACCTTGGGCTTTTTGTCTGGCTTGGCCGGTATATGTTTGCCGTCAATGGCGCAGCGCCTTGAAAATGCGCCATTTACCCGCAGAAGCTTCCGCACTTCGTCCTCTTGCTCGCTGGTGAAAGGGCCATACTCCTTGCCGTCAATCGTCACATAGCACACCGGAACCAGCTTCATCTGCGCCCCCCTTCTTGGCCTTCTTAATCTTCAGGTACTTTCCGTAAGCTTCGCTTTTCGGCTGAGTTAATCCGAGCCCTTTACACCACCAATCGTTCCGCAACAGCACCTTGCATAGCCGCCGCCAGGAAGGAGCCCAATGCGCGTCCTCTAACACCTTTGGCGCTTCATCAGGGATGCCGTCAATGTAGCCTCTCCCCTTCCAGCCCGCAATAAAAACCTTGAAGCGTTTCAGGTAATGGTTACGGGTGACTTCGGGCATAGTGGATAAAAGCAGGTTGCAAAAGCTCTTCCACGTGTGGCCCTCTGGCTTGTTTATCTTGTTGTAGCCGTTCACGTTGCCGGTTTCGTTGATGTAAAGTGAACCGCTATTGGCCCCATTGACGCGACAAACAACCTTGTACCACGTCTCCGGCTCAAGGATATGATAGAGCCACAAGCCCCGCCGTTGGTCGTCTCCGTAAGGTTGACAAAGGCGCTGTTGAGAAAGAGGGACGCCAGCTTGGTGCATCAGGTCGTAGATACGGTTATGGATCTTGCCGGTCTTGGCATGGTATGCCCAAATGTCGCTAGTTTTCCAGTCGTAAATCGGATAGATGTTGTAGGCCTCATCAACGACTTTGGTTGTCCACCGCTTGCCTTGAAATGTTTCTTTGTCGTGGATGGCAATGGTACGGAAGCGATTAAGGCTTTCGTCGGCGCGGATGCCAACAAAGGCCGCTGTTGGCTCTCCTTGGCTGTACCACTCCGCAAAGAGGATGATAAACTCTTCAAACTCCATGCGCGGGGAGAAAAAAGGGAAATAGTCCGGATCGGAGATAACACCGGGGAAGTCAGGCAAAGGTCGCACCCAATCCTTTTCCTTTCCAGGCTCCCAACAGGTCCACGAGGGTTCAAAGTTACTGACTGCGTTGCGGAGAGCCATCGGTAGGCATATCCAGTACAGTTCTATGTGGTCCCTGTACTGTTCAAACAAAGCAAGCGCGTTATCCGATGTGTACTTGTACTGAGCCTCAAAGTCGATCAGCATCACAGCAAACTTGCGGCCTCGTTTGATAGCCTCTTCGGCCACAAGGTGAAGCATTACGGTGCTGTCTTTGCCCCCGGAAAAGGAAACGAAAATCCGCTGAAAGTTGTCAAAGGTAAAAGCTATTCGGGCCTTGGCCGCTGTCAAAACGTCAATGTCGAGGTAGTTTTTAGTTTTCATCAGTAAAGGTTGACCTCCGACCGTGATTGCGCTTGCTCCATTGTCATTTCAGGATGCCCGTTGGCAATAAACCACCTGTTCATGTAACGCAATGCCGCTTCGTCTGCCGCCTTTTGTTGATTCTCTGTCAGCAGGTTGTAGCCGCCCCGAAACTTGGAAGGGATGCCAGCGTGGATGCAAACGGCAGTCTGCCCCATCCACGCTATCCGGTTCATGCGCTCGTTGGTCAGATAGTGTTCACAAGAGTTTTTCCACTCGGTTATCACCCGCTCCATGCAGGATTCAAAGAGGGGGATATCGGCAAGGAAACTGCGGTAAAAAGCCTCCGCGTCGTCCCTGGTCATCCCCTTGGGCGGGTTGTTGTCGTAGAACCCAGCCGGGTAGCACTCCCACTTGTCCCATGTGTGGTATATGCGCTCCATTAGGCTATGTCCTCTTCGTCAAGCACCGCTAGTTCATCATCAGAAAAAATGGCGGCATCCCATGCTTGGCTGAAGTTGGCATCCGCAAAAACCTCTACCAGTCCCGAGACTTGGCACAGGCGCAAGACTTCATCCTCATCCATGCCAAGCTCTTTGCAGATTTTGGCGTCGGACCAGTTGCGTTTTTTCAGTTCTATGACGATATCAGACATTGACTCGACCTTGTGCTTCCCTCTCGCCCTATTGTGGCGAATAGTTGAAGCAATGCGGTCGCTCTTGTCGGTCCTACCCTCGTTGATGGTCACAACGGGCAAGTAGCCATGTACCCGTGCCGCCACTTCGGGACATTCCTTGCCTACCCTGTTACGGTGGAAGCCGTCAACCACTTCCCTGTATTCGGGGGTCTGGAAGGTGACGATGGGCTGAGTGTAGCCGTCTTGCAGAATGGATACTTTAAGTAACTCCATCTCGACCGGAGCAACCGCATTTGGATTCCATGTGTTTGCTTTTACTGCGTTATTTCTCACCCACAGGACGCAATCGACAGGCTCATGGTTGAAAGGGGAAACGGCGTGCAGTGCCAACTTCACCTTGTTGATAGCCTCTACCTTCGCCTCAACAGGGAGCCCGGATATCTCCCCAACCAGAAGCTGCAAGGCATCGTCTGTATTTGGTGCCTCGTGCTGCTTCTCCCCTCCAAAGTCAAACAAAGAACATTGGTGCATACCATCCTCCAAATAAAAAACCGCTGAAACAGGGGGCATCCTGAATCAGCGGTCGCGTGCCAGCGTGGCAATGAATTGCGACACCGGGACTATCATGGCCGTCTCACACCATGCCCGATGTGGATAGCGTCAAATTGTTTGCGCAGTATACCGGAGTGAGCGGGGAAGTCAAGCCCCTTTCACTGTCCAAGAGTGGCCGTTAGAGGAGAGGATGGCGGCGTTGACTTCAGGGGCGTAGTATTCCCTAGCCGCATTTTTGACCAGCATAACCGCCTTGGCCTCCATTACCGGTAAGCCCCTGTCGTACATTTCCGAAAGCTTCTTTTCGGGGAGACGGATGTTGCAACCGCTTTCCCTTTCCCGGTAGGTCTGCATTGACTGGCAACAATCCCATGCCTCGATGATTTGAGGCCAAGAATCCGTAGGTTCGGCCATGAACTCCCTGCACTCGTCTACGTACTTGAACCATGCCTGTGATGGCGTACACTCCAAAGCGATAGAGGGGAGGGAAAGGTTAAGCACCTCCCCCGCTGCGCGGTCAGCCAGTATACCGCATACCTCTTCAATGGTGGCGGAAGGAGGGGCGAGTGTTTCGCCGGATTCCTCAGCGTCGTCCGGGTTCAGGTAGAACTGGCAGAATCCCGGCCCTGCCATGCCGTAAAGCTGGCAGTTGCAGGGACATGCGGGGGCGTGGTGGGCACACTCCCAGTTCTGGCAACCGGAGGGGATGGAGGCGGTGATATCGTCTACCTCCTGGGCGGACAGGGGTGCACCGATGCGGGGGCGGAAGTCTCCCCGGCGCTCCATCTCTATGCCGTGACCTATGCCGTGGATCATAGCGGTAGTGTAGTGGTGTCCGATGACGGCCAACTCTTCCGGCTGGACACCATGGACGGTGAGGGTAGCTTCAATGTACCCCCAATGCTCTCTTGCCAGTTTCTTCGCTGCTGCTCCGTGGTCTATCACATCGGCCTCCTTGTATCCGGCATCGTCTCCCAATCTGGTTGAACCATCGCCGCCATGTCGAAATCGTGCCAGCCGCATATCAGGCAGTGCTCGCCGGGAGGCATGGAGCCCCACTGCTGGGCCTTGACGGTCCAGTGAGCGCACTTCGGACACTTGCCAGCGGTGCGGGGATAGTTGAGGATGGGGTGCTCTTTCTCTTTTTTAGACATTTGCCCTCCTAGGCAATTTCAGTTAGCAGCACATCGGCGAGTAAGGGTTGACGCTCCTCCCCTTCGGGGGCTGGTACTTCTGCGACAGCTCCGCTATCTCTTCCGGGGAAAGGTGCCGCACCGGGGAGGCCAGCGGCTTGCCCTTGCCGGTAATCAGCCCCATGGTCTCGCGTATCCACTCCGCAAAAGCGGCGGCGGTGCGCTCAGTCTCCGCCCTGTTGATAGAGGCCTGTTCCTCGTCGGTCATTACGGGCAGTTTCGTTGCCGACGCTGCGCTGTCGGCAATCTTTTTCGTGCGCTGGTCCTTCTGCCGCTGGAGCTGCCGGGCGTATATCGCTTTCTTCCCTGCCGCCTTGCACTCATCGGCGTACCGGTTGAGCCGTGCCACCGGGCGACCACAGCCGCACAGGCAGCGCACACCTTCGCGCTTCTTCTTGCGTTCCTGCTTGGCAAGGTCACAGTGTTTCTTGTTGTTGGCAACGCGCTTCTTCTCCTTGCAGGGGTCACAGGTGCGGTGGCCCTTGGGGAGCCATTCTTTTTCGCACTCGGGGCAGAGTCGGGGCGTCCATTTCTTGGTGCTCATTACAGCCCCTCCGGTAGCGGCTTATCCGTGCGTTTCCAAACCGTGAGGCGCTTTGAGGAGTGGCATGATTTGCGGTATTCGCCTGTTGCCGCCAGATACCCCTCGGCGGCAAGTTCCTGGATGCGCTTAGCCGCATTGTTGACGCTCTGGCCCGACAAGGTGGCAATGTAGGATGATGTTGCATCAGGGGTGCGCCCGAACCACGAATACACCGCTATCCTCGCCTTGGTATGCGTCGATAGCGGCTTCCATTCAGCCTTTTTTTTGGGGGTCTTGGGTAGGCGCTCGGGATTGCTGAACTCCGCATGGTTGCCGACAGAGAAGAACGCCGTCACCAGATGCAGCATCACTGCCGTGTCACCCTTGAGGCCGTGGCGGTCGCCGTAGGCGCGGATTTGGGTATGGAGATCGTGGGGAACTTTGAACTGCACATGAGGCTTGACCATTGCTTCCCTCCTTGGATTGAATTGCAGGCTAAACGGACTCTATTTCATCCAGCGTCACAACAAAGTAGGCGTCATCCGTGCGGTTTTGGTGGGCGACACCTACCCTGTCGCACTCGCTGAACTTGTCCATTCCCTTCTTGACTACTAGTTCTTCACCCTGTGAACCAAGGTAATGACCGGGAATCAGCCCATCACACTGATCCTCCCAAATATCCTTGGTCAGCCTTACTTTGTCGCCTATGGCATAAGTGACACCCATAGCTCTATTCCCCCTCATCCAACTGCTTATCGTAGCGATACATATCATCTTTTGCCTCATACACCGCCACCTGATGCCGCGCTTCGTCTCTCTCGGCTGTCGCTCGATGATACGCCGCCTCAAGTTTGCAGTTCTCGTAGAGGATAGTTTGACGGTTGGCGCGGATGGTCTGGATCAGGTCCTCCTTTAGTTTCAGTTTTGCCTTGAGACAAGCAATCTCCCCCGACTGAGGGAAGAGCCAGTAAAGGACGGCGTTGATGTAGCGTTTCATTTTCCCACCTTCGCTCTATCAGGGCAGAGCGGTTCACAGTAATCCAACGGGCAATCGTCGGCGTGGTCACACGGCGGCTTGACGCAGGACATGTGCAGGTTGCTCCCAGGCCCGGCACTGTCCTCGTCGGATACGGGGAGGTTGCAGACTTCGCAGGTGGGGTAGAGGTCTTCGCTAAACTGCGCTTTGTAGCTCTCCAAGAGCCGCTCCACCATCTTCTCTGCGCCGGTGTGATACAGGGCCATAGCACCGCAGGGAGCGTTTTTATGGTCGATGCTAGCAAGGTAGTATTCCCTCTCCATCTCCTTGAGGAAGGAGCGGAGGGATTTCTTTTCTTGATCGGTCACTTGCGGCCCCCTTAGATGTAGTCGCGGCAGTCGTGTTTCCTGTAGACCAGCGGGAGAAAGAGAACGTCAGCGCCGGGGTGGCCTAACCCCTTGGTGAGATGTTCCGTTACCGCCCTGTTGCTGTTACACTGGGGGGAGTTCCCTTTGTACCACAGCAAACAGCCGTCAATTGTGACAGCCCAATACCTGTCACGGAATACCTCTACAAACTGGCAACTGGGCGGTATATTGGTTGCTTCGCTTACCGGCACCTTGGTGAAATCTTCCGGCTTTACCATCTCTCCCCTCCATGTCCCGCAGTGCGGGTGGTTAACTGCCTAAAACTTTTTCGCTTTTCCCTTCAGCGGAGTTGCCAGGACCTCGGATGGGGTGCAAGTGGCAAGGGTAGTGTCTCCCCTTCTTCAAAACGGCTGTGAGTTCGCCAGAAACTTGTTGTAAATGTGGAAGGAATCACGGCTCCCGTAATGCCAATACCACGCCGAAGGGGCCCCTACTAAACTGATACCCCTGTCGCCGGGAGTTTTCGTGTTGAGAAGGTTGGCCCCTAATGCCCGGAAATACTCTGCCCAAAACGATTCTGACTCTCTGCCCTTGTCATGGTTCAGCCCGTACTCCAGTACTACCATTTCAGGCTTCAAGCCCTGCTGTTTAAGCTCTTTCACCCATTGCGCCACTTTGGTTTTTCCTTTGTGGCTAGCGATGTGGCCATAAAGCCTGGCCTTGGGGTCGCTTGTACAGCCAATGTACTTGATCTCTGAGTTGCGCGGGTCTATGAGCCCGTAGGTAGAGTTCACGACTTTCCAACCTCTTTGTCCCTCGCCGCCTGCTTCTCTTCCAGGGCTTCCAGTGCTCTCTGCATGGTTTCCACCATCGAAGTGCCAAGCACTATCATGAGTTTGCCAAGTATCGTGTCGTGTCGGGTGCTAAGATCGACTGTTCGCCTTGCCATGTGTTTATCCTCCCCGCTGGTCAGTGTGATAATCTGTCGCCCAATATACGCCGATCTGTCGCCGTGTCAACATAAAAAAAGCGGCACCCAATTTTATTTGAGTACCGCTTTTTGAGTGCCCGTCCTTTCCACAACGCGACGTAAACACCGCGCCCCGTTCCGGCGTGACCCATGCAAGCTAGTGGCGCAGGGGTGCTCTTTCACCCCAAACGCCTTTGATTATTCGCCATGGTACTTGTTAACCGCCTCCATCACATCCCTGGTGCTGATAGTGACTTCCTCGGTAATGATCTCCCAAATGTCGCCGGGGTCGAGAAGCTTGACGCCGGTTATATCTATATCTGCCGGCTCATCGGGGGAGAGTTTAACCCCGCTGCCGCGCTCCCTCTCGCCCTTGCAGGCGGGGGTGTAGTCAAAACTGATCTCCATTCTGTAGCCGCAAACCTTGGTCTGTATGGTGCTGTGCTTTATCATCTGCTCCCCCTATGTCCTCTGCGTCATTTTGCGTCCTTCTTCCCATGCCTCTTCCTGCTCCCGCCGTTTCGCTGCCAACCTGGATCTCTCTGCCCATTCTTCTTCAGTGAGTCCGTAGCAGATGCGGCACTCTAACCAGTTCTCCTGCTGTGCGTCCATCCCTGCTTGCCACTTCTCCAACTCCGCGCCACGTAGGCCGGTTACAGGGAAAAGGCGGGGGGCTCCGCACATGGTGCAAGGAGTATCCCGGCCATCGTCGGTGATACGGGGGGCGGGGGAGACTTTTGGCGCTGGTAAAATGTGAATGACGGTCATCCCCCTTCCCTCCGTGGCCCCTAGTAGGGCGAGTAGTGCTACTGTGCCGCTTCGCCGTCGATCCAGGCCAGAATGTCGTTCATCTGATCCTTCTTTAGCACCTTGGAACTCTCCACCTTAAACGCTTCTTTCAGCCGCTCCGGTGCCAGCCCCTTGGCCTTCATTTTGGCGAAGATCATCTTCTGTTGAGCCTCGGATATCAGGTCGGTGGCGGTCTGCCCCTCTACACCCGTTTTGGCCCCTTGCTGTGGCCTTTGCTGCGCCCTGGTCTGTTTCTCTGCGCCTTCCGGCTGGTTGCCGTCCACATCCTCGTCACTCACGATGCCGAGAGCCGCGCCCAAAGCATAGCGCCTACCGTAAGTGATGCTGCTGCCGTACCCCTGGGGGTCTTGCTTCACCGTAGGCATCCCGAGCCTGCCGCTGATGTACTGGCCGGATTCGTGGGTGATGATGGTTTCGATGATTACCCCGTTGCCGCTCTCCGGTATGTCGGTGAACTGGACAACCGCAAGGCCATGCTTGGGAAGAATGGGCCGGATCATCTCAATGATAGAATCCAGCGGGGCAAACTTGCTGTTGAAGTGGGGATTCTTGGCGTTCTTCTCCACCGTGGTGAATTCCCCCTGTGCTGCGGCTATGGCCTTGAAAAGCTCTTTGCGGTCCTCCGTGACGTTCATCTCCCCTCCCCCTCTCTCTGTGATTAACTGCTTAAAATCGTTTCGCTTTTACCTTCTGCGCAGCCGCCGACCGCGTTGCATGGGTCGCGCTGGAAGCTCTTTCAGTGTCTTACTCGCTACGTGGTAGGAGATAGGCACTGAAAGGCGGCTTCTTTTCAGCAACTTTTGGCTCGAAAGTGCAGCATCTCCCGTTGTCATCAATCTCAATCTCATTCGCCGTACAGCGAAAGTGCATCATGTGTTTGCACCACTTGTTGAGGCACCCGAATACTGTAGCCATTCCAATACCCTCTATCTACCCGTCATAGCAGCCACAGTCTGCCTCAATAGAGTTGCCACAAAAGTCAAAGCTGCCTTGCTTTAGAAACTCCCGCCAACTGAACGACCGTCCCAAGCCAACCACGCTATGAAGTTCGGCGTTTGCCTCTATCTCAAGGGCGAGTTGAAGAAGTTCGGGGTAATCCCGCTCAAGTTCCTTTATCTCATGGGGTTTCATGGATGGGCAGAAGAAACAGGATGATTTGCCGGGGAGGGGTAGCCCTGCGGCTAAGATCGCCTCTACGCAGCGCTTGCGGTCCCATCTCCAATCAACAAGGGGATAGGTCACTTCATACTTGGTATCTTCGCTGTAAGCCTTGACGCGGTGAGACTCACCCCAATCAAAGCCAACATGCTTAGTAATCATCCGACCCGCTTTCCATTCCACTTTGCACAGGTCGAAGTTGTTGAGAAACTTTTCTTGGGGTGCCAACTTCCAGCGCAGGGAACACGTCTTAAAGCCATAGGCCAGCGAAGGAAGCGCCCTGCGGTCTATGCAATCTTGGGTGAGGGTGTAAACCTCTCCTGCCATGTTTACCGCTTTCACAGTCTGGATAGCGGGGTAGCCCCTCTCTACCAGCCAAGCAGAAAACATCTCTACGTAGGCGTAGGTGTGCGGCTTCTCCGCGCCAGTATCGGCAAACAGGATAATGTCAACAGGTTCGCCCCGCTTGACCTTTTCCACCAATAGCGCGGTGCTGTTTGTCCCGCCGCCGTAGCAAACTAGGTTGACCACATTCACCTCCTCACTTCACCTTGCGTTGTAGCAGGGAATAAGCCTCATACACGCTCTGTCTATCATCCCCAGCCGCCTTACAAGCGTGTCCAGGGTTGACAATGTAGACGTTAGCGGTGCGCTGCCTGATGTAATCCAGTTCCATCAGCTGCACCTTTGCGCGGGCAATGGAAGCGGTTGAAAGGTCTATCCGCTCCTGGATCTCGGCAACGGGTGCAATGGCTACGTTCTGCTTGTCCATGACCACTTTCAGGTAGTCCAGCAAATCCCTTGCTGATTGGCTCATCTCTTTCGGGTACATTCGATATCCCCCTTCCGGTAGAAATATTTTGACAAAGTTAATATCTTGAATTTTCTGTTTCACCACAACGGCGCGTTCGACTTCGCCAGTATTGGTGTCTGCTATCTCTTTGGAGCCTGAATAACGGTAAACGCGCCGTGAATTTTGCATGTAGAAAGATATCACATTCCATATCACGGATGCAACACATTTTATCACCGCTGATAAAGCTATTACGCATGGGTGATAAAATGTTGCCCCCTAAGTACCCGTTTTAGCGGGGAAGGGGGCGGATTGCTTCTAATCTATCTTATACTTGTAATGGTGAAGCTTCAGCCGACAGTCAAGAACAGCCTTGAAGGGTGTTGGGTGATTGTCAGTTCTACAGGCAAGGAAACGTTGCCGTCCCTATCGGAGCACCCCATCTGGTGAAGAACAATCTACGGTGAAGGTTCTCACCATAAGCTTTTGACTGTAACCCCATGATCTAGTAGACGGTGCGGCCAGTTCCATCGTGTTATGCATCTTTCCCTCCTGTTTATTGGTGTTGAGTGTCTACAAGCCGGTTTAACTGTCGTACTTGCTCTCTGCTCCGGTGTCTTCTCCGATGGGGTTAAGAAAGCCGTATTTGACCGCCGTGGCCTTAAAGAGAGGGAGGCCATACATGGGGTAGGAGTCAAAGGTTTCCATCCCCTCATCCAAAACCCAGTTCCACATCTTGACAACCTCGTACATCAGCCCCGCCGAGATGCCGCGCTGGTCAAGCGCCTTTTTAAAGCCGAATTCAACGTCATGCTTGAGTTGGGCCAGTACCGCGTCGCGGGTGAGGGGAATGTGGCTGTGAGTGGCTCCCTCTTTGAGTTCCAAGCCGAAGTCTGCCAGTTCCGCTTCCGGTATGAACTGCGCCAACCGGTGAAGGTCGCGCCCGTCCAGCGTGTTGCTTTTGTAACCGGCCTTGATCTCTTCCAGTGTTTTCATCTGTGGTCCCTCCTGTGGTTTTATAGTGCCTGTCCGTGCTACGTTAGTGAGTAAAGCGGGTGAAGGTGATGCAGCGTGAAACGTGCTAGGTAGTGGCGCGGCGGGTGCGGCGTCTCCCCTAAAGGTTTAGAAATTCCGCCCGTAAAACTCCCTCACTTTCTCTTCCACGTTTTCAGTGTCAGGCAAAGAGTCCCAAGGGCACACATCCCGCTCAAACACCGGACGGTTGAAAAGTCCCCACTCCCCGGAAACGTGCTGGATACCAATGAGCCCCAGGCTTACACGTTTTAATTTGAACTCGCCAACGTGGGAGTAGCTAGGCGTTGGCTCTGTTCGGCACTTTGGCACATCCTTGATTGTCTGTTCTTTCATTCGTCCCATGGGGTAGGCTCCTTACTTGATCTCTCCTGCCGAAAACACAGGGTCATAGTCGCGGTCAACTTCGTACTTGCCAATCAGCTTCCCGTCATCCGTGAAGATGGCGAACTGGACAGGCCAAGAAGCTTCCCATCCGTCGTGGTTGCTGTGATAATCCGTTGCCGCATCTTCGGCCAGGTACTCCCCGTCGTCACCGTCCCACACGGAAAGGAACAGGTTCAACGTCTTCCCCCTCATGGTGAATAATGCAATATTTGTACGTCTCCATCCTCTCCCCCCTCCTGTATCTGTGTTGTGAGTAGGGCTCAGTATAAATATGCGGCGCGGGGCTGTCAAGCGTTCTTTTCGCAACATGTAATTTTTCTGGACATGCGGCAATCGGTGTGATACATTTGCGCCATCGATCGTTATAAGGGAGGACGCATGGAATTTGACAGGGTGAAGTTTACGGGGTTGCGGGTGACCAAGGGGCTGTCTCAGCTTGAGTTGGCTAAAGAGCTGGAGGTCAGCCGCCCCACCGTTGCGGGTTGGGAGCAGGGAACTATTGAGCCGAAGTTGAAACACATTAACCAGGCGGCGGTGGTTCTGGGGGTGCAACCGGAAGAACTTATTATTGCAAAGAAGGAGGCACTGGTTTGACAACACTCAATACAGTATACATTTACGGCTTGTTCCAGAACTCCACACACGACTTGTTTTATGTTGGGATGACGAAAAACCCTAAATCTAGGATTGCCCAACATGAACGGACGAATTCAACCGTATGGAACGGCACCTATCACAGCAACCACATGAAGGCAAGGAAGTACTACACCCACCAAGTCAGCCTGTGGAGGGTGAGTGAGCCACCGGTGAAAAGGTATGTATTCGGCATGGCGTCATACTGACATGACCGCCCTTCCCCCTAAACACTGCCTCTATGACAAATGCGGCAAGGAAATAACTAAAAATCAGCATTGCGCGGAGACACCAGACCAATTTGCTGAACGGTACAATTCTGGCTACTGCCGTGCAAAATGCAAAAGACAGCATACCCCCTCCAAGTCAGAGAGAGGGAAGCAAACCCTAGAACTCATTTCTCACAACGTGGGGAGGGTGGAGACAGTGGCGCAGGAGAAGGATTTGCCGGAGCGCGACGAAAAGTATCTAGCTTGGATTCGCACCCTTCCCTGTCTTGTTCCAGGATGCAACGTGGAAGCTCAAGCCCACCACCAGAACAAGCGCAAGCACGGGGGAAAGGGCACTACTGCAAGCGATTATAGGGCCGCACCTTTGTGCATTTTCCATCATCGGCTAGGCGGATATTCCGGCAAAATGGGGAGCTACCACGGCGAGGGTAAAATATCGGGGTGGGGGTTCTGGAAGTACTATGCGGTGGACGTAGAGGCTACCATTCACAACCTTAACCGCATGTGGTTAGAAAGTGGGCATAAATTCAAGGAGTGGTGATGATATTCCTGTGGTTTGCAGCGGCTGCATATTTGGTGTTAGGAGTTCTCACGGCATGGGGCAACTATACACCACCATCGTCAGTCCATCTTGAGCCGACAACCGCGGGAGAAGTGGCACTAACGGTTATATTTTGGCCGGTGCTTTGGCTTCTGTTCGTGGTGCTGATAGTAGCTGTCACATATCAAGGCAGGGCATAAAATCAAAAGGGGGAAGTGAGATGAACAAGCCACTAACCGCCGAAGGGCTGAAGCCCTGCCCTTGCGGGTGCGATACCTTTTACATGACGGTCACAGCCAAGGCCGTTCCTCAGGTTGTAACTTGTGCCCGCTGCCGTCGCGGGTTCAATCCGTATACTGGTGAATATGTCAAGGAGGGGAGTAATGAGCGTTCAGCAGAATCACTATGAAATCATCGGGGCGAAGTTTGGCTACAACGAGTTTCACAAAGAACTAATGGCCGCGAAGGGGTTGACAGAGGAAGAGGTGGAGGATCTGTTGGACGATTACCACGACAGCGCATTCAAAGGCATCCAGCACCACAACGGCCTCTGCATCATTTGTGACGGCATGAATGGCGAATACGTGTACGTGGGCCATATCCTGCAGAAGAGTGGCAATTATGGGCGCATTGGAGAGTTCAAAAGCCAGGGCAAAAACCCTTCCGCTAAGGCCGTGCGCAAGATGATGGTTGACCAACTTGGCCTTGACCGCCCATGCCGGCGTTGCGCGTTCACGCATTACCGGTAGTGAAACTGAGTGATTGTCCTTGTCACAACCACGGAGGCAGTGCAGCCAGTCACAGCGTGTCCCATCCTGTGCAGTAGGTGACTGCGGGGAGGGGAGAAACGAATGATTTTAAGGGGGTTGAGTATGAGACGAGTATGCCCTAAATGTGGAAGTACCAGTGTGCTAACCTTTGATGCCGATGAGGACTGGTGTACACAATGCAAGTCAAGGTTCCCTGGTTTGTCAAACATGGCCGCTTGTGAGGCATGTGGCCCTCTTTACGCCGAGATCACCGCCCTCCGCTCTCAACTCTCTATCGTAGAGGGGGCAAGAGACACGCTGTACAATCTGGTCGGCGTAGAAATGGGCCTCAAGGAGAAAGCCGAATCAGAGCGCGACACATGGCAATCCGCCCATGACGCCATCTATGCGGAGTTGCAGGGTGCCAAAGAGGATGTGACAATGGCCGAGGCTGCAAGGGACGCCATACAGGGCGATTGGCGGGAAGGGTGTAAGAGGATCGCCGCCCTTGAGTCCGAGCTAGCCGAAGCAACCAGGCTCCAGAAGAAAGCCGAGATGCTCCTTGAATCATCCGAACGCTGCCGGGCTACCATAGGAAAAGAACTTCTCCAGATGACGGGGGAGAGGGACCGGCATAGGAAAGCCTTGAAGATATACGCGGATGAAAACGAGTGGAGTCACAGCACCAGAGACGATCACTGGCGATTACTTTTCAACAGCACGGAGAGGGACGCCCACGGATGGGAAACCGCCCGTGCCGCCCTTCACCCTGCTACCCCCACACCCCCAGAGCTTACCCCCAGACCTTCGCAACGCAAAGGGTTGTTGATAGAGGCATGTTTCATCAAGGACTGCCCGCCGTTTATCTACGGCGTCAACGGCCATGCGACCAGCGGGGCTATTGAGGAAATGGAAGAGCAGTTACAAGAGGACGCCGCAGATATTGAGGATGGCACCTACCTTTACGAGTGCTACCATGAGTCGGCGGAATACGGCTTCGAGGGTCGCATGGAACATGCCGCTTACTGGCAGATGGACCAGATCGGATACTGGCCGCTGGAAGAAGACGCCCTTCACCCTGCTACGGAGGCCCCAGATGTTCAACAGTGATCAGCGCGACCACATGGACGCTCTTTCACGGCTTGGTGCGGTGAACCTTTGCTGGTGCGGCTGGCATCCAAGAGGCAAGTGCCCTCGCTGCCCTCCCGAGAAATCCGCAGCCGACAAGATTGCCACTCGTTGCCAAGTGTGCGGCGGGGAGGCGTCGAAATATGGCTCAGGCCCGATTATCCATCGTGTTCGCTGTACCCCTACGGAGGCCCCGAAATGAAAATGAAGCCGTCGATGGACCCTACAGCCTTCAGGGATGAACTGGTGAAAATCATGCCCGGCTATGAGTGGACAATCCACAGAAATCTGTTCAAGGACTCGACCTATTTTCGCGCCACCGGCATTCAGTCCAGCGGCTTTAATAGACTGTCCACCCTGCAGGTCGTCAAAAGGAAGCGCATCAAGGATTCCGAGATTGAGTACGAGGTGAAAAGCTCCGGCTTCGGGAAAAAGACTCCCTGGTTGTCCGAGGCCACGCGCAGTACGTTGGCCCAGGCGTTACGGGCTTTACAAGACCACTACGAGCACATGGCGGCAACGTACAGGGGTCATGCTACTGCGCTGAAGGATGGCCGAAAGGTAGCCACTACGGAGGAATAGACAATGACGTTTGACCAGATCAAGGAAAGGGCAGAGAGGTTTTTTGAGTGGCCCGGTGAAGAGCGCAAGACCGTTACATATACCAGCGCATTGCTATTTGCTCAATCCGTGGCAAATGATGCAGCGGAATGTATGAAAAACCTTGCGATCCAGCAAAACGACATGGAGACCATAGGACAGCACCCTGACAGCCTCGTAGTCAAAAAATTGGACGCATCTACCGCAAGAATCCGCGCCTTGCGTGCTGCGCCTTTGGGAAATGAGGCGTCGGGCGTGAGTGACAAGATTCACGCTATCATAGAGATGTGCGAAGCCTACCAGAACAATGACGTTGAATGCGATGTTGAGGAGTGCTACCAGTTGAGCAAGGACGTGATCCGCGCGGCCAATGCCATCCTTGCCCTTATTCCCTCCCCTCCCAACATAGGAGAGGGGGAACGGGTGTGCGAGTGGACCTACGACCATGAGGACAGGTGGGACAGTTCGTGCGGGACATCGTGGACGTTCATCAGCGGTGGCCCCGAAGAAAACGGGGTGAAGTTCTGCCACGGCTGCGGCAAGCGGCTCAAGGTCAAGGAGTAGCACTATCACGGCGTAAGCCATTACAGAGGGAGAAAAGGGAATGACAAACATTGACCGCAAGTTTCAGATTCAGGCAGTGAACCCGGTAAACGGCAAGAGGTACACCGAAGCCGACGCGCTTCTGTTCTGCGCTAAAGACGCCGCTGTGCCTGCCGCCTTGCTGGCCTACGCCAACGAGTGCGTGAAACTTGGGGCAAACAAAGAGCACATCCAGAGCATCCACCTTCTACGCGCACGCGTGATGGAGTTCCAACGGGAAGCGGGGGGCGGCAGGGTGCCGGATACCATCGGTGATGAAATCCCCCGCTGTCTTTACGAGGATGATGTGGACCACTAACCATTCACCCGCGCCCCTTCTACGGTAGGGGCGCACAACAGGAAGGAGGGAGTATGAAGGTAGAGTTCTGGTGCAAGTCGGGTGCAAACATCCACTCCACAAAGAGAGAGGTTGTCGACACTGAAGCCGATCTTGGGTATGAGGATGGAGAACGGGAAGCCTTGACCGACGATGATAAGTACAAAGAGGCCGAGCAATGGGCTTGGAATAACGGCCTTGATATCGGATACAAGGAACTTTAGCAAACGGCCCCTCGCTCACACAGGAGGCACTTGACAGCCGGAATTGTTGTGGTAGTATTTAGCTTTCTTTGAACAGGCAGGCCAACCGGTGACAAGGAGAACCACCATGGACAGACCGAAAAACGAGGGCAGAGCGGGAGAACCGGCCAAGGCAATCAGCGTGCGCATGGATAACAGGGGCGAAGCGCCCTAGATTGCCGGCCATAGTGCCGCTGCGAAATGTGCAGCAAGAACCCCCCTCCTCACAGGTTGGGGGTTTTCTTTTGCGGCAACATCCGGCGCACCCGCTGCGCAACGTTGACACCGAACAGACCGCCAACTGCCCCTAAAACAGCCGCGCCAGCCAACACCTTTGGATTGAGCACCCCCATCCCTGCCGGTATCGCTGCTGTGGCTATCGCCCCGCCGAGGGCGGAGCCTATGCGCCGTTTCATGGTGCCTCCAATATCACAGGTTCTTGCCACTTCGCCGACCCTTCCCCGCCCAGCCGCACCCCGCGGTATATCCACCATGCGCGGATCGGGGCGAGGTGCTTGAGCCAGCCGGTTCCCCACGGACGCTTGACCTTCTTGGCATCTTCGGTGAATAGCCGTTGCAACAGCCGGTCGGCCTCTTCCCTCCATCCAAGGTCAAGCAGGCCGTCGCGCATGAGGTTGTAAAATCCGTCATGCACCAATGAGGGCCGGATAAAGTCGGGAGTGTCAACGGCAGGCCCCGAAGCTCCGTCCCAGGCGTAGCCGGCGCGAAGGGTGAGCAGACCTTTTGCCGTGAGCCGCGCATACAAAGTGACAATATCAGCAGGGGGGCAAATCTCTGTCTGGATGGAATAATCAGCGACAATCTGGTACTTGTATCCTTCGCGGTATTTAACCTTCTCCATTGGCTTGCGCCTCCTTCATTGCAGTGATTCTATCCGTTGCGGTATACAGCTTTTGCAGGGTGTTTTCTGCAGCCCGTCTCAGTTCCAAACTGCCTGTTTCCTCACGGACCAGGCAAACGAGGTTGGTAGCGGCGATAATGGCTTCCACGATAGACCGCATGACGCCTCCTATTTGAGCCGGTTGCACCCCTTGCACTCTGCTGATTGGCCGCAATGGCCGTTCTGCCGCAAAATGGGGCAGTGAATCCGAGGTGGAATACACGCGCAGCCGGATGATGTGCGCTCGTCGCACGGCGCTGAGCCTTCCTCAAATGAGCATTTCCCGGTTATCTGTTGGCAGTACGGCATGGCACCCTCCGCATTTGTTGGATTCAAACCTCATCTCAGCCCCCACGTTCCACGTTGTCACCGCGTTACTCTGCCAGAACTCCGTCACCTGTCTGCCGACATTGGCCCGGTAGGTGGTTCCGGCGAGGTGCTGGCCGCAAGCGGGGAGGGTGAGTAGGGCGAGAAGGAGGGCAAGGTATTTCATGCCGTCTCCCAAAGTTTTATCTCGTTCCTGCGCCGGACAATCAACCCATCACAAACTTTCCCGCCCGCCCGGTTCCACTTTGCCAACCACCCCGGCACATCGTCGTAACGCCCCTGGTTCACCATCTTCAAGGCAGTTGAGGATCGAAACCCGCCGCACCCCACGTTGAATGCAAAGGACACCAGAGTATCAAACTGATTCTGTGAGATAGGGACCGTCACGGCCTTGTTGACCGCTTCCTCTGCCGGAGTTACGTCTTGGGCTAAAAGGTCAAGGGCTTGCTGCATGGTGATGCCGTGGGCGTACTCCACCTTGCTGCCAGCGATGTTAATGTAGCCGGTTTTCTTCTCCGTCTCGGTGAGAAGGTGGCCGACACCGATAGTTTTCAGCCCTGCGGCATCAAGGTATGTCTTGAGCACGCACCCTTCCCAATCCTTCAGCAGCTTCAGCCCGTTTGCGCTCATTTTCATTTCTTACCTCCTTTATTCCACCACCTGCACCGGTTCAATCACCTGTGGCGTGGGCGGGCGGTTTCTCCATGCCTGCTCTTCATCCCTGATCCGCCGCGCCGCATCCATAGGGTAGCAGCCGGACGCGTCGGGAAGGGTGCGCCATGCGTTAACCATTTTGCGGGTCTCCCATCCATCGCTCCAATCTATGACGGCTGTGTGCTCCTGCACCGCATACAGCCCCTGAGTGCATTTCACTATGCGGAGCTCCCCGGCGTGAACGGAGAGGGGGAGCAGCAGGGTGAAGATGATTAGCAGTCTGGTCATGGTGGCTCCTTATCTCAGTCTGGTAACAACCCTAACATCAGTTCCACTGCTCACAGATTGCTGCGCTACCCCGATAAACCGCAGCACTGCGGCAGCGTCTGCGGGTGCGGAGCTACTGCACGTTGCCCTACCAGCCGTGTCAGATGACACCGAGACATACTGACCTCTAGTGCATGCCGTGGAGTTCTTGAGCAGTACCCCGACATTTCCAGAGACTATCACCGGGCCTACGGTCGATGTGGCGATATTGTCTTTGACAATCCCGACCCTATCAGCGGCATTTGCGCTGGCAACTGCTATCTCATAGTCTACTGTCCCGCTTTGCGAAACGATTGTGCCGCCAGGTATTGCACTGCCGGTAGTGTTGCCCTGATTGAGTCCAAAACCGGCACCAGTGGCTAAGAAACTGTCGGCTGTCACCGCCTCGCTGAATGTGCCAGTGGAGCCAGATGAAATCGTTCCGCTCACGCTAAGGTTGCCATTGCCATCACAGGTATTACTGCCAATGCAGACCGCCCCCACTGGAAAAGACACATTTTTAACTGTGTGCGCCCCTGAATTTCTGTTCGCCTCCATGATATTTGATGCCGCAGAATACGCATCATTGACAAAGCGCATTTCCATCTTGCCAGCGCTCTGTAACCATTCTAAATATTTTTGATCTGTGCCGTAACTGGTGTTGTACATGCGAAGAGTACCCTGACCTGTGTGGTTCAAGGTTAACCCTGAGTTTGCACCGGTAGCAGTTATTGTAGGTGAAGGGCCAAGCACGGTTAGATTCCCTACGCCATCCAGTTGCATTGTTTTCTTAACACCCGAACCATCATTAGCATAAAACTCGAAATCTCCTGTATTCGCGGTAGCATCAAGTAATCGGGAGATTATCGCCGCTGAATTAATTTGTGTCCCTGCCGCATTCTGGGAGAAAAACCCTATTTGGGTTCCGATGTTGTTAGCGGCGGTTGCAGATGTTGCATGTTTCAGCGTTAATACAGCAGGAGCGCCGGTAGTCAGTGCATCGCTGTAAGTTATGGACTGGGTAGCTGTAGCCGCCTGGTCTATTTTCCCCGCGACAAAATTAGCGGGGATCGGTGATGCGGCGCCATAAGATGCACCCCAAGCAGAGGAGCCATTGTAATTAGGTACACCGGCACCACCTGAAGGCCAAATCATCGAACCACCGCCTAGAACTGCAGCCGTGATAGCGTCATCGACAGCTTTTTCCGTGGGGATACTGTTGTCGCTCGGGGTTGCGCCTATGGCTGTGACGGTGCCGAGGATGATGGATTTATTAGCGGTCGTGGAGCTATCCGAGATGGCCGCGACGTTGATATATTTGTTGTCGTGAATGTTAATGCGATCGGCACCGTCAGCTATCGATATCGGGTATTGCGGTGTTGCCCCAATATCTTTGAATGTGAATCCGGTAATCTCCACATTGTCTGCCGTGCTGGAAATATCCAGACCCCTAGCATAATTTCGGCTGAGTCCATCTGCAAACCCGCCGTTGAGCCGGAAGCTGGTGACGGTCCCGACAGTACCAAACGGGTTGGCCGATGTTGCGTATGCCCCGTAATCTCGGATTTTTAGGTCGTTAAACACTACCTTCCCAGCGTTCACAATATTGAACGCTTTGCTTGTCGGACCCCAAACGCTCATACCATCAACTGAAATATCTCCGGTCGTATCGGCATTGACAGCCACACCAGTTTTAAAAGTGGCATCTTTCCAGTCCCAGGCAGTCACCGGGACATTTTGGAGCTGGACACCCCTTGCAGCGCCTGATATGTCAACCCCGATTCGGCAAGAGTCCAGCCCACCCCCTGTGACGATTGGTGTGTCAACTCCCAAACTGTCGCCATTATTGGTAAATTGCAACCCCTTGGCGTAGCCGTAGGCAAAATAGCCGGTAATGATGGGCCAATCGACTTTTTTAACTCTCATTCCAACGGCAGTTGATGATACGCCAGCCAGAAACGTGTCGTTGTAATCCCCTGAGTAATATCCCGGCATTGCGGCGGGGTTCCAGTGAACGTTGGTAAAACGATCCACGTCCACGCTGTTGTCATCAGTGATACCGAGTGCCAGTGGAAACCCTGTGACATCAGCCACGGTTAGCGATGCGTGAGCTGCCGCTGCCGTGTTTTCAGCGTCAATGGCGTGGTAGGCATTACCGAAGTTGCAATCCCGTACGTCCATGTTGACAGAATAGTTATTGACTTTAATTGTTGCTGGATATGTGGTGAGCGTAGATGATGTTTTAGTCTGGCTTGGATACCAGAAGTTCAATCCTTTTATCTGTGTGCTAGATCCCATCTTAATGGCATTGTCCGTCGTATCAGTGACATAGACCCACGTACCCCTGTCAAGTGTTGTACTTTTTCCACCAGTCCCTTGCAGGACGACCCCTGCCGGAAGCGTCACGTTGGAGAATTTGATTTTCCCCACAGGGATGGTCACCACACCACCCGTCGCTGATAGCGAGTTCACCGCTGCTTGGACTATTGCCGAGGCGTCCGTTGTTCCATCCATGGTAGCAACCACATTAACGGTCGCCACCGCCCCCACCTGTGCCGCCGTGATCCCCGTCAGCCCCGCTCCGCTGCCAGTCGGCTGCAACGCGCTCTCTGCTGTCGCCACAATCGATGCAGGGGCATAATCCGAGGAGGGGGTGAAGGCGGCGGTGCCGAATGTCTGGCCTAGAGGTATTTCGCCGGTCTGCACGGTGCGCCCGGTGTCACCAGCGGTTCCGTCATAAATGACTTTGAACTTCAGTTTATTGCCTGACGCGTCCAGATAAGGATTGATCTGCGGCCCTGCGTTGTCGTCCATGAGCGTGTCAGCTAATGCGGCTGTTCCGGTCCCTAAGATGGTGGTGCCTACACTGTGCAGGTTTGCACGTATTGACGCGGTTCCTATGCCAGTGCCAGCAGTGCTGACGCGCCAGCCCTCTTTAGAGCCTACAACGGCCTTCAGCGTGCCCGAACTGCCGGTATACATTATGTGGGACGCCGATTCGTCCGCGCCGTTACCGAGATATAGTTTGGCACTGTCAGAAGAAGAGTCCCCCCCGGTGAGGTATGCTTGACCTTCACCCCCAACGAGCCGGGACTTGAACTCAGAGGACAGAACCGAATCTATGACCCCCGCCGTCTGGACCGTCTCATTGAGGAGGCTGATAAACCGGGTCCCGCTGTACCTGACTATCGATGCTGCATTGTCAACAACTATACCGTTGGGTAAAGCGCCTTCAATGGTCGTCCCTCTAATCACCCCGCCAGATATATCGGTGTTGCCGCCCAGCACGTGAATGTTGTTCGTGTTGTTTGCCCATAGAGCGGGCATATCAATCATTGTAGTTTTGCCGGCAGGGGAGGTGTTCACAACAATAGCCCGGTCTTGCGAGGCTATTTGTGGAGCAACCAGCATAACCTCTGTCGAGGTCCCGGTGATCTCCATGCCTATAGTTGTTCTGGCTCCGGCCAACTCCGAGTAACTAGGCGCATCGCATCCATCTCGCAATGAGGACACAGAGTTTACGTTGTGAAAGGAGTAGCCAACAGCAAATCCGTATACCACGTTGTCGCTGAGTTGCGCCCAGTCATAAACATTGGAGAGCCTGATCCCGTACCCGCTCCGCATGTGGTAGGCGTATCCGTTGGACACATTGCTGGTAAACGGCCAGATGTGGTTCCCTTTGATCCGGGCGGTATCGCCGCTGTCCGCGAGCACAATCCCGTTTTTGCAGTCGATGATGTTGTTTTCGATGGTGGCTCTGGGCCGGTTGTACGGCTCACCACCCTGCAAGCCGTCGTTCCAAATACCGTACTCAAACCCTATGATTGCGTTGTATCCTATGTAATTGTCTGCGTGGTCTGACACAATCGCAGTTCCGGCAAAATCAGTATCTCCATTGTTAATCAGCCCGGCGATGTCGCCTCGCAGCACCAGTACGCCCTTCAACTGTGCCCCGTTTTTCATAATGATGCGCTTGCCGTTCTTCAGGTAGAGCGCCGAGCCAATTGTTGTGAAGTTCTTACTAGAATTGGATACGTGCTCATAGCCGCCGACCAGCGCGGCATAGTTGGGGATAGTCAGGTCTGCTGACTCAATCACGTATTTCTTCGAGTTGTCCAGAACTACCCTTTTAGCGCTGTTCAGTGCGGCTTGCAGCGCGGCGGTCACATCAATTGTAGGGTCGGCTACCCATGCCGCCAGCGTGTTCCTGCCGCTCTGCCCGTCCATGTATTTTGTCGGGCTAACGGCCAGCCCGTCCACCGCGTCCTGCACCGCTTTGACCCCGGCAACGCTAGCCGCCACGTCTGTCGCGGGGTCGTCGGTCTCGGCAGAGAGCTCGCCAGATTTGATGATGGTGGCGTCGGCGGGTTCAAACCCCGTGTGCCCACTGCCCTCGTAATCGAGATTGGATAAAGCAACATGGTCTGTCGTCCCTGCTGGTCCCGTCGCCCCGGTGGCCCCCGTCGCCCCGGTCGAACCATCAGACCCACGCTGCGCTTGCATCTGCCATGTGTCATTCTGCGGCGTGGTCGGGCTAGCTGGCGGTATCCACGGGGGGAGGTTGAGGGATGGCAACTTAGCCGCAAAGCTAGACCCGTTGTAGGTCACGGAGTCAAGGGTGGAGTAGTTGACAAATGCGCTCCACGCCCCCTTGAACACGAGAGTGCCCCCGTCCAAACCCGCTGGCCCGGCCGCGCCGGTCGCGCCGGTCTCACCTTGTGGCCCTTGTGGTCCCTGCGCCCCGGAGTAGCCTTGAAATCCTTGCGGCCCCTGCGGCCCTTCAGACCCTGTTGCACCAGTTGCCCCAGTTGCCCCATGCTCCGCGCTGAGGCTCCAATATGTGGGGCTTGAGTCCGGAGCGGCACCGGTAGATGTTTCAATAGCGATGTAGGTTGATGCAGGGGTGCCGTAGGATACGGCGTCGTTGGCGTAGTATTCAACCAACTCCTCCCACACACCACGCCATGCCATCGAGCCGCCAGCGGTGCCCTGTGGCCCTGTGGCACCGGTCGGCCCTTGAGGACCGGTTGCGCCTGTGGCACCGGTCGCGCCTCGGGGAATGGTGAAGTTAAGTATCGCAGCATTGGTGGTTCCGGTGTTGTTAACGTTCGCCGAACTCCCCGCCGCGCCCGTTGTGGTGGTACCAATTGCGATAGTCGCTGCCGCGCCGTCTTGCCCCGCTGGGCCTACCGCGCTGGAAAGCTGCGCCTGAGTAACGCGTCCCCCGCCTACTCCGGTATACGCTGCAAAGACTTCCGGCGATATCCCCGCCGTAGTTTCCCCTGTAGCGTTGATAGTGCCGTCTGCCTCAATCTCGATGCCTACTCCTCCACCTTTGACGATGCCTGCGCGGGTGGCGGTGGCGATAGGCACAATGGGAGTCGCCGCTCCGTAGATCATTTGGGCGGTGAGGAAAGCGACAAACAAGACAAGTGCGGCATAGATACAGAAACGTTTCATGTGTCCTCCGTGGCCGGTGTTCTCCGACAAACGGTTAAGGGATTAGTTCAGGATTGCCCAACAGGCGCTAGACGTGGTGCATGTCGCTTTGTACCACTTTCCGGTGGAACTGTTCAGATACTCGTAACCGATCTGCGCGGGGGTTGAGGTAGGCGCACCTACAGCCACATCCCGGCTGGTGATGTAACCGGTGGTGTAGACGGTGGCCCCGAGGCGCACCCTGCCGCTTGGCTGGTCAATGATGGTATTGGCGATGCTGGTAGCATCGTTTATCCGGATTTCGTAAGTACCTCCGGTGATGACGCGGAAGGTGTTGTTTCTGATCTCCGTTGCCAAGGTTTCGGAAGCGTAAATGGCGTTGGTGACGTTGGACAGTTCAAATGTGTTGTTGCGAATCTTGGTCCCGTAGGTAATCAAGTGGCTGGCATGGGAGCCGGTCACAGCAAGGCCGCTGAGGCGAATCTGGTACGGGTTGGTGTTGGTGTAGTCGGCGTAAAACTGGTTTGTGCTTATGTCGGTGTTGATGCCGTTGTAGTTGTTGACACCGCCCCGGCCAAGGATGTTGTTGGCTATCACGGTCCCTTTGGCGCTGTAAATCTCGATATTGTACCGTGCCACATCCGTAGCGGGCTGAGTTGTGTAATACAGGTGGTTGCCGGTAATGATGGTTCTGTTGTCAACAGCGGCCTCATCGGTCCCACCTGAGTCCCAAAACCGCGCAATGAAGATGTTGGTGACGGTGTTATCGTAAACCTTGCACCCGGAAATGGTGATGTTGCCGATGGCTGCACCGGGGATGTCAAACGACTCTCCCGTGTGGATGCCGTAGGTGGCGTTATTGTAAGAGATTGCCCCGGTCACGGTAGTGTTGTAAGCCCCTTGGTGCAACCCTATACCGCTGTCGTGCTCGTTGTCGTAGTACCTGCCACCAATGACGCGCGTCCCGACTACGGCGGCAGAATGAAGCCCCTTTTTCCCGTTGCCGTGAGATGTAACATTCTGCCACGTGCTGTAGTCGCCCCCTGTCACCGCACCGCACCCGTTACCGGTCACCCCGTAGATTTCCACGTCTTTGACAATGGTGTTTTTGCCGCTGGTGGAGATGCCGTAGTTGGCGACAGATGACCACACCCACGACTGATTAGCCATGTTACCGTCAACCTTGCCACCGGTAAAGGTCACGTCGTCGGCGCTGATTTCAACCATAGTATGGGCGGTGCCTATCCCCGCCGCTGAGTTGTCCTTTATTTTGATCGTGCCGTAATGCTCAATGATGATGCCCCGGTTAACGGATATTTCGTCATCGATAATGTAGGTCTTGGGTCTGGAACGCAGCACACCACCCACGTTGAGCGCGGCAATAGCGGCCTCCCATTGCACCTGGTCCTGCACGCCGTCCACATCCCACCAGTCAGGCTCCGCGTAGGATATCCCCGAGGTACCACCGCTATGCCGAAACTTGGGTTCTCCGTTCACTGCGCCGTTGAGAACCAGAGCGCCAGCCCCCGCCGTTTTCAGGCTAGTAACAGGCCCGTTGATGGTAAGGGTGCCGCTAAAACTGATAGCTGCATCGTTGACCCCGACAAGGTGGATGTTGTCGGTGACGGTCAAAGTGGTAACGCTCTGGTCCGTGGCGTACTTCAGCGTGGTAGGCGTAACCGAGCCGATAGCCGCAACCGCTGCGGAAAGGGTGCCGTAGGTGGCAACGTCGGCCTCTAGGGGGTCTATCACGTCTTTGAACGACAGGTTATCCATGTCGCCGCCGGGGATGGTAACCCCCGCCGCCGTCTTAATGACCACGCGGTACAGCCCTTCACCAAAAAGTTGTGCGGTGGCGTTGCTGCTTAACGTGTAAGGGTTGGCCGCAACAGTGGTCTTTGCCCTGTTGAGCCATACGGTTTTCGGGGTGCTAGTCCCTGCGGCGTAGAAATAGACTTTCCCCCCTGCCAGTGCTCCGGAGCTGTTGCGTACCTGGGAGAGCAGGAACGTGATGCTCTGCGCGTTCGTCGCCGCCTGCGCCGGTTCAGGACACCCGCAAGCTGTGAGAGCAAAGGCTATGAGGATGAGGGATAGAAAACGTTTCATGATGGCTCCTAAGAGGGGTGAATACTTTTGCATGGCATGGGGTCCTCGCCGTGGATTACTTTGCACCGTGTCTCCATGCGCTCTTGCCGCAACTCCAGTTTGGCCCGTTCCGAGTTCTCAGTTTTTATGTCGTATCGCAAGCCCTGAATCTCTGTCAATATCCGGTCAAGCCCGAACTTCATGAGGAAGGCAATCAGGGCTATCATCATAACTATTAGTCCGGATATCGCGGTCCAGATGATTATCTCGGCGCTTGGCATCCTTGCCCCCTGGTCAGTGTTTGAAGTAGGGGGCAAGGATGCCCCCATGGGTTAGCACTTCTTGCCGCCGCCTTTGGTTCCCTTCTTGCCTCCGCTCATGTTGCCGAAACGGGGGGGACGAGGCGCCATGGATGTTTTTACCGGTGCTTTGGGCATGTGTTGCTCCTTTTTTGGGTTATTTTCTAAACGTGCTTAGATGGCCTTTGGCCGGGGTGACTATCGATTGCAGCCGCTTGAGTTGTCCTGGGGTAAACCACCCGTCAAAACTTTCCAAGTCGCCAGAGAGAATACGCGCCGCCACCTCTTCCTCAAGTGACGCCATTGTAAGACCGTCGCCAGCGCCAAGAGCGTCCCTGTGGTCGTCAACCTGCTGTTTTATATACCTGTCATATTCCCTTTTGCTGAGGTCGCCAGATTTGAGCATTTCCTTGGCTTCGGCTATTGCATCTTTTGAAATTGGGTGGGTTGACGCGGATTCGTCTATGATTGCAGATATTCGGCTGTGCACCCCTTTTGCAACGCTAGGGTTTTTGTTAGCCCAATGGTGATATATTTCATGCGATACGTTTACGTCAAGATTGGGGTTTTTTGGGTTCACCCGGATTTTGCCGGTAGCAGGGTCAAACGCTCCCCCCTGCGATACTGGCAAATCGGGGTCAAAGATTATTTTGCTATTGTCCCACTTGGCCCTCTTGGTTTTTTGTGCTGCGTCTATATCCTTCCCCACCAGCCCACGCTGATCTTTCAATTTAGCCTTCAACTGGTCCAGCCGCTCGTTAGCCGATGCCCTAGCCTGCGGCATGGTCATTTTGCCTTTGCTGGCCTTGTAAAGCGCCATTGCCAAACGGGGGGCAACTGCGGGGTGCTCAATGATGCCTATCATGGTGCCAATGCCGCCGCCAATGGCACCATGATAGG
>Ga0209727_1000331_pt1 | contig 55328 bp, 38 predicted proteins | sample RifGroC1_FD_183995 | JGI IMG/M metagenome (GOLD analysis project Ga0209727, IMG submission 183995) | Groundwater microbial communities from Rifle, Colorado, USA - Groundwater C1 (SPAdes) (version 2) | ecosystem: Environmental > Aquatic > Deep subsurface > Groundwater | place: Rifle, Colorado... | reverse complement strand
GCCCACCGCGGCTACACCGGTCATCTCGCCCGCAGGCGGTAGCTTCGCAGACTCAGTCGCCGTTTCCCTATCCTGCGCTACTTCCGGCGCGTCTATCCGTTACACGACCAACGGCACCGACCCCACCGCGAGTTCCACCCTCTATTCAGGAAGCTTCACGCTCACCAACTCGGCAACGGTGAGAGCCAAGGCCTTTTCCTCGGGCTACAGCAACAGCGCAGTCGCTTCGGCAGCGTTCACCGTGACCGCGACGGCCACCGCGGCTACACCGGTCATCTCGCCCGCCGGCGGCACCTTCGCCGACTCGGTCTCCGTCTCCCTCTCCTGCGCTACTTCCGGCGCGTCTATCCGCTACACGACCAACGGCACCGACCCCACCGCGAGCTCCACCCTCTATTCAGGAAGCTTCACGCTCACCAACTCGGCAACGGTCCGCGCCAGGGCCTTCGCTTCCGGTTACAACAACAGCGCAGTCGCTTCGGCAGCGTTCACCGTGACCGTGACGCCCACCGCGGCTACACCGGTCATCTCGCCCGCAGGCGGTAGCTTCGCCGACTCGGTAGGCGTGTCCCTTTCCTGCGCTACTTCCGGCGCGTCTATCCGCTACACGACCAACGGCACCGACCCCACCGCGGGCTCCACGCTCTATTCAGGCAGTTTCACGCTCACAAGTTCGGCAACGGTGAGAGCCAGGGCCTTCGCTTCCGGCTACAACAACAGCGCAGTCGCTTCGGCAGTGTTCACCGTGACCGCGACGCCCACCGCGGCTACACCGGTCATCTCGCCCGCAGGCGGTAGCTTCGCAGACTCAGTCGCCGTTTCCCTATCCTGCGCTACTTCCGGCGCGTCTATCCGCTACACGACCAACGGCACCGACCCCACCGCGAGCTCCACCCTCTATTCAGGAAGCTTCACGCTCACCAACTCGGCAACGGTGAGAGCCAAGGCCTTTGCCTCGGGCTACAACAACAGCGCCGTCGCTTCGGCAGCGTTCACGGTAACCGCGACACCCACCGCGGCTACACCGGTCATCTCGCCCGCAGGCGGCAACTTCGCCGACTCGGTCGCCGTCTCTCTTTCCTGCGCCACCTCCGGCGCTACGATCCGCTACACTACCAACGGCACCGACCCCACCGCGGGCTCCACCCTCTACTCCGGCGGCTTCACGCTCACCAGTTCGGCAACGGTCCGCGCCAGGGCGTTCGCCTCGGGCTACAACGACAGCGCCGTCGCTTCTGCAGCGTTCACCGTGACCGTGACGCCTACCGCGGCTACACCGGTCATCTCGCCCGCAGGCGGCAGCTTCGCCGACTCGGTCGCCGTCTCCTTATCCTGCGCCACTTCGGGCGCTACGATCCGCTACACTACCAACGGTACCGACCCCACTGCGGGCTCCACGCTCTATTCAGGAAGTTTCACGCTCACCAGTTCGGCAACGGTCCGCGCCAAGGCGTTCGCCTCGGGCTACAACGACAGCGCCGTCGCTTCGGCAGCGTTCACCGTGACCGTTACGCCCACCGCAGCTACACCGGTCATCTCGCCCGCTGGCGGCAGCTTCGCCGACTCGGTCGCCGTCTCCCTATCCTGTGCCACTTCCGGCGCGGCGATCCGCTACACGATCAACGGCACCGACCCCACTGCGGGCTCCACCCTCTACTCCGGCGGCTTCACGCTCACCAGTTCGGCAACGATGAGAGCCAGGGCTTTCGCTTCCGGTTACAACGACAGCGCCATAGCTTCGGCCGCTTTCACCGTGACGCCCACCGCGGCTACACCATTAATCTCGCCCGCTGGCGGCAGCTTCGCAGACGCGGCCTCCGTCTCTCTATCCTGCGCCACTTCCGGTGCAACGATCCGCTACACGACCAACGGCACCGACCCCACCGCGGGTTCCACGCTCTATTCAGGCAGTTTCACGCTCACCAGTTCGGCAACGGTGAGAGCCAGGGCTTTCGCTTCCGGCTATAATGAGAGCGCCGTAGCTTCGGCCGCTTTCACCGTGACGCCCACCGCGGCTACACCGGTCATCACGCCCGCCGGCGGCAGCTTCGCCGACTCGGTCACCATCTCCTTATCCTGCGCCACTTCGGGCGCTGCGATCCGCTACACTACCAACGGCACCGATCCCACTGCGGGCTCCACCCTTTACTCCGGCAGCTTTGCGCTCACCAGCTCGGCAACCGTTCGGGCGCGCGCCTTCGCTTCCGGCTACAACAATAGCGCCGTAGCTTCGGCCGCTTTCACCGTGACGCCCACCGCGGCTTCACCGGTCATCTCGCCCGCCGGCGGCAGCTTCGCCGATTCGGTCTCCATCTCCCTAACCTGCGCCACTTCGGGCGCTGCGATCCGCTACACTACCAACGGCACCGACCCCACCGCGGGCTCCACCCTTTACTCCGGCAGCTTTACGCTCACCAGTTCGGCTACTATTCGGGCTCGCGCCTTCGCTTCCGGATACAACAATAGCGCCATCGCATCCGGCGCGTTTTCCGTCTATCCTAGCTCCGGTTTGCAGTTCGTTTTCGCCGCTCCCGGCGACGAAGCCATAAGCTACGATACGAATCAAAACGCCATCATCGATAAATCCGCGACGGCTCAATTCACTACTACGATAAATCAAAGTTTTTCTTCGTATCTTTGGCTCCTCGATGGAGCTACGGTTTCGGGTGAAACTGACGGGACTTGCGTCACAACCACAGCATCTCTTTCGATAGGAGTTCACGGATTGACCTGCGTAGTAATGAAAAACGGACTCCAGTATTCGAAAGAGCTTACCTTCAGGATCGTCCCATAATGAGGAGTTCAAAAATGAAAACAGTCAAACATATCGTCAGGCTTCTATTTGCCGCCGTTACCATTTTCTTGTTCGTTTCTTGTCCGCAAGTTCTTACCAACGGAAAAAAGATCGGACCGATTTCAGTTTCGCTGCAGCTTTCCACTCATTCAAACAGCTCGCGGACGATATTTCCCAGCTTTGAGGAGAACATCGATTCGTACTACGTAACCGTCTCCGATGGTCCGTCGACGGTAGATCCAGTTGAAACCGGAAATTCCTCCGTGACGATCGATCTGCTCCCCGGAACGTATACCTTCGCGGTCTCGGGAAGGAATAGCGAAGGGATAGAGATAGCTGTCGGCTCCCTGTCAGGATGTCTGGTCGAAACCTCAGGGTCCAACAGTTTCTCCATTACGATCGCGCCCACGTTCACCCCGGGGAACGGTAACGGCGATTTCGACCTGACGATAAGCACACCCTCCTATTTTTCAAACTATTCAGTTGAGGCTCAATTCGGGCCGACAGGCTCCCTAACCGATTTGAGCTTGACGGAAAACGAAACGTCTTTCACTTTTTCCGGCCAATATTCAACGGGGAACTACCTATTAATCGTCAGACTGAAAGATTCCGGCGGAACCGTAGTTCGGACGAAGAGCGAGAGCGTCCAAATTTGGGCAGGCTACCCGACGAACGCGACAATTGCCTTCACTCGACAAGACGTGATGATGATCGACATTTCTGCGGGGGAATCTCATTCCTTGGCACTCTGCTCTGATGGAACGGTTAAGGCTTGGGGAAATAACTGGTGGGGACAATTAGGTGACGGCACATGGACTGATCGAACATCCCCGGTTAACGTCGCAGCAATTACAAATGCGGTAACGGTTTCAGCCGGTTTTAGACATTCTCTCGCATTGCTTTCTGACGGTTCTGTCCTAGCTTGGGGAAGTAATAACTTCGGACAACTCGGAGACGGCACATCGACTGAGCGGGAATCTCCGGTCACTATTCCGGGAATCGGAAACGCGATCGCGGTCTCGGCTGGAAGCAACCACTCCCTCGCAGTACTTTCTGATGGTTCCGTAGTAGCCTGGGGTTGGAATAACTACGGCCAACTTGGGAACGGCACTACGGTCACTAGTACATCGCCAATTATCGTTACTGGTATCACTAATGCGATCGCGGTATCCGCGGGTAATGATTATTCCCTTGCCCTATTATCCGATGGGTCAACAGTTGCATGGGGTTATAATTACTACGGTCAGCTTGGCGACGGAACCGGAACAAATCAATATACCCCTGTGTTTGTACAAGGAGTCACAGAGGCAACCACGATTTCCGCTGGAGATACTCATTCACTTGCGCTTCTCTCCGACGGGTCGGTCATAGCATGGGGAAAAAACGATTACGGACAACTCGGTGATGGTACTAAGCAAACAAGGTACGCACCGGCTACCGTTTTAAATCTCACCAACGCTAGGGTGATTGCGGCTGGAGGCAACCACTCGCTCGCAGTACTTTCCGATGGTTCTGTCGTTTCTTGGGGATACAATTTCTACGGCCAGTTGGGTGTAAATAATAATACTGACTCGGCGATTCCCATAACTGTACAAGGAGTAAATGAGGCTATTGCAGTAGCCACAAAAAAAGATTTCTCGTTAGCCATACTATCGGATGGTTCAGTAGTCTCATGGGGCTATAACTATTTCGGACAATTAGGAAATGGAGGTAAGACCGATTTCTCCACTCCCGCTTCGGTACAAGGCATCACCAGTTCAATTAACGTTTCTATTAATTCCGATAATTCCTTCGCGGTCCTCTCAAACGGCTCAATTGCAGCTTGGGGAAAAAACACCAGTTGGAAATTAGGAGATGGCACGACGATTGATAGAGCTACCCCAGTAGCGGCATCCGGAATTACAAATGCCGTCGCGGTATCCGCAGGATCGACTCATAATCTAGGTTTATTATCCAGCGGAGACATAGTTACATGGGGAACAAATTTTTATTGCGACCTTGGCACTGGGAGTTCGTTTGCATTTACTCCTACGTCCGTATTGGGAATTACCGACGCGATTGCAATCTCGGCAGGATCCTGTTTTTCTCTCGCTCTCATCTCAGGAGGAACCATAGCCGCTTGGGGATATAACTACTATGGAGTCCTTGGCGACGGTTCCACAACAAATCGAGATGCCCCGGTTACAGTTCAGGGAATTACAAACGCCATCGCCATTTCCGCCAATGTTAATCATTCTCTGGCGCTTCTCTCCGATGGATCGGTTGTCGCGTGGGGCAACAACTCCTATGGACAACTTGGTGACGGCACTGCAACTACTCGGACAATTCCTGTTAGTGTACAAGGTATAGCTAATGCAATCGCTATTTCCGCAGGGTATTCTCATTCTTTAGCACTACTTGCCGATGGAACAATTGTTGCATGGGGTGACAATTATTGTGGAAAACTCGGAGACGGAACTACTACTACCCGATACACGCCTGTTCCTGTTCAGGGTATAGCGACCGCAACATCAGTTTCCGCTGGCGATTCTCACTCCCTAGCAGTACTTTCCAACGGTTCCGTCGTTGCTTGGGGATATAACTTAGGCGGCCAACTCGGAGACGGAACGACGACGTACCGGTTGACGCCCGTCAGCGTTCAAGGAATCACCAACGCTACGACGGTCTCGGCAGGAAGCTCCCATTCTCTCGCGGTACTTTCCGACGGCACGATCAGCGCCTGGGGCAATTATTACTATCTCGGCCTCGGCCTGGACGATGTAATGCCCCACTCGATTGGCTTGAACCTATACCAATAGGTTCTACCTTCCGAACAGCAGCGAGAATAGGCCGCGCCGTTCCCCTGCGGCGCCTGACCTTTATGTTGCTTACGCAATCGCGCGTGATCCGGTACGGTAATCAACCTGCCAATCCTAAGGGACGATGTGTTTGTGGTCGGACATGGAGAGATCGACATCGAGCGTCATTGAGAAATCATCGGCGTCCGCATGAGCAATAGTCCAGCTCGTAGTTGGATGTATTCCCTCCCAAGCGGAAGGCGCGCGCGTTCGCCCCATCGCCCCGTTTCTTGAAATTGCTCATTTTGAGGACAATTTCCCGAGCGGCGGCGATGTCCGTGGCGCCGACCGGTGAAGCGGCCGCGGGTTCCGCAAGAATCAGGGAACCAATTCCGCCGCAGCCGCGCAGAGTTCGGTTTTTCCCGAGGCGGCTTGAACGCGTGCGACGAAAGCCTCAAAGGCGGACTCGCCCATCTTGTCTTTGGCGAAGGCCGTGGCGGCCCGGTCAATCCAGGCGTCACGGCTTCCTCGACGACCGTATCGCCGGTCCGTGTGACCGGTAAAACCTCGTCGCCAGATGGCTTCGGTCGACTCGTACTACCCGGCGCAGCGGCAGGCGAGCCGACCCGGTAACTGACGAAGGGCTAGCGCTTGACCGCCGCGAAGGCGGGGGCGAGCGCCTCCTCCATCCGGCGGACGATCCCTTCGTCCAGCTTGGGCACGATGTCCAGCGCCGCCATGTTTTCCTTCACCTGGGCGACGGAGCTGGCGCCGGTGATGACCGTACTCACCCGGGGATTGCGGACGCACCAAGCCAGGGCAAGCTGGGCGCTGGTGGCGCCGAGTTCCTTGGCTATAGGTTCCAGCGCGCCTGCGCCCTTCAGGACGGCCTCCGGGAAACGTTCCCTCAGCCATTCGTAGCCGGGCAGCGCAAGGCGGGAATCGGAAGGCACGCCGGAGGAATACTTACCGGAAAGCACGCCGGAGGCCAGGGGGCTCCAGGTGGTGAGTCCGAGCCCGATCCCCTCGTACAGGCGCGCGAACTCCTTCTCCACCTTGTCCCGGTAGAGCAGGTTGTATTGGGGCTGTTCCATCTGCGGCTTGCGGAGATTGCGCCGGTCGGCGATTTCCCAGGCTTCCCGGATTTCCTCGGCGCTCCATTCGGACGTCCCCCAGTACAGGGCTTTGCCCGCGGCGATCAGGTCGCTCATCGCCCAGACGACTTCTTCGATCGGGGTGTCCGGATCGGGCCGGTGGCAGTAGATGAGGTCGATGTGGTCCAGGCCGAAACGGCGCAACGAACCGTCCATGGCCTCCATCAGGTATTTCCTGTTGAGCGTGTTCTTCTCGTTCGGCCGGTCGGCGAGTCCCCAGAAGAACTTGGTGGACACGAGGTAGCTGGAGCGCGGCCAGGCCAGGCGTTTCAGCGCGGCGCCCATGATTTCTTCGGACTTGCCTTTCGCGTAGGACTCCGCGTTGTCGAAAAAGTTGACGCCAGCCTCGTAGGCGGCCGTGAGAGTACGCGCCGCTTCTTCGATATCCACCGCGGTGCCGTACGTAACCCATGAACCGAGGGAAAGTGCCGATACCTTGACCCCCGCATTGCCCAGACGACGGTATTCCATCTTGTTCTCCTTGCAGCTAAGATACGGCTAATATCGTCGCGGAGGAAAGGACATGGTCGAACGGGGTTTGGTGCTGGAGGGAGGCGGTCTGCGCGGCCAATACACGGCGGGCGTCCTGGACGCTTTTCTGGATGCCGGGCTCCTGTTCCCCTACGTGATCGGCGTGTCGGCGGGTTCCAGCATCGGCTGTTCCTTCATTTCCCGCCAGCGCGGCAGGAACCTCGAGATCATCGAAAAATACCGGAACGACCCGCGCTACTTGTCCTGGCGCAATTTCCTGACCACCGGGAGCCTGTTCGGCATGGATTTCCTCTTCGGCGAGATACCGCGGAGCCTCGTGCCCTTCGATTTTACGACCTTCGAGGGTTCCCCTTCCCGCTTCGTCACCGTCTGCACCGACTGCGGGACGGGCCGGGCCGTCTACTACGAAAAGGACGCCGACCACCTGCTGGCGCTTCGTGCCTCGGCGGCCCTCCCCTTCCTCTCCCGAAAAGTTCTGTTCGACGGCCGCGAACTCCTGGACGGCGCGATAGCCGACGCCATTCCGCTGACCAGGGCGGTCTCGGAAGGGTACGCGCGGAACGTCGTGGTGCTGACCCGCCCGGCGGGCTACCGGAAGAAAGAGGAGGCGCCTTTCCTGGCCCGTTTCGTATACGGGGACAGGCCCGCCCTCGTCACCGCGCTCGGCACCCTGGTAGCGCGCTACAACGAGCAGATGGAACTGGTGGAGGCCGAGGAGGAGCGGGGTAGCGTCCTCGCGATCCGGCCATCGCGGGACCTGGGGATCTCCCGGACGGAGAAGAGCGTAGCCAAGCTGCGCGCGCTGTACGAGCTGGGCCTTGAGGACGGGGAGAAGGCGGCCGCGGGACTGGCGGCTGAGGGGCTAACGGCGGAGAGGCCGGCGGCCGCGGCGCCGGTGGCGGAGTAGCTTCTTGCGGGGAGGCTGGCGGCGGAGAAGGCGGCCGCGGCGCCGGCAGCGGAGTAGCTGCCAGCGGCCGCCCCCTCCCCTGACAGCTCGCCCTTGCCCGCGCTTCGTGCTAATATTTAGGTTATGCCGAATCCAACCAAACCATCGCCCTTCCTCGCCGCCTCCCGCGCACCGTTGCGCGGCCTCATGGAGGCGCTCGGAAAGCGCTACGACTTCGCATCAGTCCTCGGGACGGATTGCGCGGGCACCTGCTTTGAGGCCTTCCCCGACGAGAAGCGCGCCGCGGAGTCCATGTGGACCGAGCGCGGGTTCGTCTTCCGCGTCGTCGCTCGCGGACGCGTGGTCGAACGCTCCGTCGACCGCCTCCCCGACAGCTCCGCCGCTCTCATGCTAGAGATGGACGCTCTGCTCGCGACGGCCGCGCCCGACGGCGCCTTTTCATTCGACCCCGCCGAAACCGCGTTGACCGGAAGCTGGTATCCGCAGACTGGCCGGGATCCGCTTACCGCCCCGCCCCGGGAGATCCTGGACCGCCTTGAGGAGTTGCGCGCGCAGACCGCGGCCGTTTCCCCCCTCATCGCGATGGCGCGGACCCGCGCCGAATGGGCGCGGGTTTCCAAGCTCTACCTTTCCGCGCGACGCGAACTGGAGCAGTCGTACCTCTGGGGCCAGGCCTACGTTTTCGCGGCGGCCCGACGGGACGGGAAGACCAAACAGACCTTCAAGGCGGTTTCCGGCCTGAAGGGAACCGAACTCCTGGAGGAGCTGGCGGACGCGCCGGAGACGACCGCCGCGACGGCGATCGAGCTGCTGGATGCCGGCACCGTGGAGCCGGGCGAGTACGAGGTCGTGCTCTCGCCGGACCTGACCGGGCTCCTGGCCCACGAGGCCTTCGGTCACGGGGTGGAGACGGACATGATCGCGAAGGGGCGGGCCAAAGCCGCCGCCTTCATGGGCAAGCGCGTCGGCTCGCCGTTGGTGACCATGTACGACGGCGCGCGCGCGGCGGAGCAGACCGGCTCCTTCGAATTCGACGACGAGGGGACGCCGGGGAGTTCTACCCTCGTTCTGGACCGCGGGATCCTGGCGGAGGGCATCTCGGACCTCCTTTCCGCTCGCGAACTGGGCATCCGGGCCACCGGAAACGGCAGGCGCTGGTCTTTCGAGCGGAAGGCCTACGCGCGCATGACAAACACCTTCTTCGCGGCGGGGACGTCCGAACCTGAGGACCTCGTCGCCGGCGTCAAGCACGGTTGGCTTCTGGACCGTTCGAATTCGGGCATGGAAGATCCGAAGAACTGGGGCATCCAGCTGGTCGCCCTCATCGGCAGGGAAATCCGCGACGGAAAGCTGACCGGCAGAATCGCGTCTCCGGTGGTGTGCACGGGCTCCGTGCCCGAAGTGCTCGGCGCGGTGAGCGCCGTCTCGCGGGAGGTGGAGCTGAAGGGGAACGGCTACTGCGGCAAGGGCCACAAAGAAAAGATGAAGGTGAGTTCGGGCGGTCCCTGGGTACGGACGAAGATGAGGTTGGGATGAAATTCGAAGATATAGTCGATTACCTGCGCGGACGCTCCGACCTGAGCGAATGGACCTACGAATCAGGCCGCGAGAAGGCGCGCGAGTCTTTCTTCACGGGTTCGAGGCTGGATATGGCCCGCTCCAAGGACGTGGAACGGGGCAGCCTGGTCGTCCATGTCGACGCCCGGCAAACTTCCGGGGAGCGCGGCCGCGGTAGCGCCCTCGTTTCCGTACCGGCGTCGGCGGACCGGGCCGAACTCGCCGCGATCACGGACCGGGCGGTCGAGCGGGCCCGCGTGTCCGTCGGGCCCGCCTGGAGCCTGGCCGAAGCCTCCGTCCCCGACGTCCCGACCGAAGGAAAGCGGATGCCCTCCGGGCGCGGCGATCCGGTCGCCGCGGGCCTGGCCTCGGATCCGGCCGCCGCGGGCCTGGCCGCGGAGTCGGTCCGGGCTGCGATCTTCGCCGCGGAAGCGGAAGCGCAGGCGCGGGGCGCGGGCGGCCCCTCCGCGCGCGTCACGCGCTCCGCGCGCTTCGCCGCAACGGAAATCTTCATCACCGAGCGGGAATGCCGCCTGGAGAACTCCCGCGGCGACCGCTACGAATGGAACGACGCTCTGATCGAGACGGAAATGGCCACGTCCTGCGCCGGCGCGGGAGGCAACGATGACGTGGAGCTTGTCGGCTCCTGGTCCGCGCGCATCGATTCCCTTCAATCCTTCGATCACGTCGCCGTTGAAATAGCGCGCGAGGCGTCCGAGCTGCTCGCGCTCACCCGGGATCGGGCCGACGCCGTATCCCTTCCCGAATTACCGAACCTTCCAGTCGCGCTCGGCGGCGAGGCGGTGGCCGAGTTCTTCTCCCACTTCTTCTACCGAGCGGGTGCCGCCCAGGTCCGGATGGGCATCTCCGACGCGAGGGTCGGCGGACCGATCGGACCCTACGCGCTCGGCGGCGATTCGCCGACCATAGGTTTCGATCCGTCCATGCCGGGCAGTCCCGCCGACCGCCCGGCGGACGCCGACGGCTTCCCGCTCAGGCGCACCGTCCTCGTAGAAAACGGGATCGTACGCGCCCTGGAAGGTCCCTGCAGACATGCGGCGGCCCTCGCCCTCGCGCCGGTCGGATCCTGTTCCTCGCTCTGGGTCGCGCCCGGCAGCCTCCGGGAGGAAGAGCTGCACGCGATGCCGCGCCTGGAAGCCCTCGTCTTTTCCGACTTTTTCATGGACCAGGCGAGCGGGGAGTTCGGAGGGGAACTCCGTCTCGGGATACTGCACCAAGGAGGAAAGCGCACGCCCGTCACCGGGGGCTCGATTTCAGGCTCCATCGCCGCGGAGGCGGCGAACCTGCGCTTCTCGGCGGAACGCCGGCGCTACGGCTCCTTCCTCGGACCTCTCTTCGTGCTGCTCGCTCAGGCCCGCATCGCACGGGCCGACTGAACAAAGGAGGCCTCGATGCCGCGGACAGGAATACTGATCGCCACCGTTGAAGAAGCGGACGCGATCATCGCCAATCCGAAGTACCGTTGGCGCGCGATCGGCGTATCGTCCTACGAAAGCGACGCCTATCCCATGACCCTCATGGTGAGCGGCGTGGGCAAGGCTTTTTCGGCCGCCGCCGCCGCCATGCTGGCAAGGAACTGCGACCTGATCGTGTCCATCGGCACCTCCGGCTCCATCGCCTTGGACCCCGTCGGTTCGCTGAAGGTTTGCTACGGTTTCTTCGAACACGACATGCGCGCGGAAGCCCTCGGCTTTCCCCGCGGCATCACGCCGCTCTCGCCGATGACCGGACCCCTCATCGAATCCTGCCCCCCTACCCTTCGCGCGAAAATCAACCGGATGCTCGCCGACTTCCGCCTTCCGGTGGAGGAGGCTCGCGCTGCGACGGGAGACCAGTTCGTCGCTGGCGCCGCCGAAGCGGCAGGCATAGCGAAGGAATTCGGGGCCAACCTGGTGGACATGGAGTGCGCCGCGATCGCGAAAGTCTGCCGCTACCTGATCGCCCGGCCTTTTTTCGCCCTTCGCTGGGTTAGCGACAACGCGGACCACCAGGCGGGCGGCGAATGGTCCGTCCTCGTGGAGAGCGCAGCGAAGGAGCTGGACGAGCTTCTGGCGCATCTCCTGGACTCCGGTCTGGCAAATTTTTAATGGACAAATGACGGTCGGTCCGGTACTATGGCCGCACAATCAGGAGTCATACAATGGAACAAACGCTCTCTTACGTACTGGTGACGCCGTACACCGTCGCCAAAAGCCGCACTGGCGGCGTGGTCGCCCGTCTGCTTTCCCGCCTGGATCTGGAGCTCGTCGGCGCCCAGATGATCGCGCCCGACGAGGCCTTCGTCCGTGACTACGCGAATCTCCTGCGCAGCCAGGTGGACTCGGGCAACCCCCGCGGCGCCCAGCTCATCGCGGACTATGTCGAAAACAACCTCGCCCCTTCCCTCGGACGCCGCCACCGCTCGCTTTTCCTGCTTTTCCGCGGCATCGACGCCTGCAAGAAACTCTCGGACATCTGCGGCGCCCTGTACGCCGAAAACCGCAGCGTGGAATCGATCACCGGCGAAACCATCCGCGACACCTACGCCGATCTCATCGTCGACCCCGCCGATCCGACCAAGGTGAGCTACTTCGAACCCGCCGTCCTCACGCCCCGATCCCAGGCCTTCGCCGACGCCAACCTGCTGCTCTTCGAGCGCTTCATCGCTGGCGAGCCGAATCTCGTCCAGAACATGGTCTACCCCGATCCGGAAATGATCGAACGGACCCTCGTCATCCTGAAGCCGGACAACTGGAAGTACAATTCCTCCAAGCCCGGGACGATCATCGACATGTTTTCCCGGACGGGCCTGCGCATCATCGGCATCAAGGTGCACCGCATATCCATCGCGGAGGCCCTGGAATTCTACGCTCCGGTCAAGGGCGTGCTGAAGACCAAACTCGCCCCCATCTTCGGCCGCAAGGCGAAGGAACTGCTGGAAGGCGAGTTCAAGATCGTCCTGAGCGAAGCGACCGAGAAGGCACTGTCGGACAGCTTCGGCGTGGAATACGCCGTGGACCAGTTCGGCCAGATCGTCGAATTCATGTCCGGCGTCCGGCCGGAAAACTGCCCGGTCGAGGAAATGAACAATCCCGGGGCCGTGAAGTGCATGGTCCTCGTCTACGAAGGCGAGAACGCCGTCGCCAAGATCCGCGACGTCCTCGGACCCACCGACCCACTGAAGGCGCCCACGGGAACCGTCCGCCGCGAATTCGGAAGCAACGTCATGGTCAACACCGCCCACGCTTCCGACTCGCCCGAGAACGCCAAGCACGAGATGGGGATCGTCAAGGTCGAAGAAAACGGCTGCTCGAACATCATCAAGGCGTACCTGGCAATGAAACGTTAGGCCGCGGCCGCGCGCATGACCGTCATTCCCGGCCTGACGAGTACCCGGAAGGAGCTCATCGGCCCCTTCCTTGAGGACATGCTCCGCCTCCGCGTCACGACCGTCGCGCTCTTCCCGACTTGCCTGGACAAGGCGGAGCGGGCAGGCCTGTACCGGGAACTCGAAAGGATCGAAGGCCTCCGCGTTCCCCACGTCCACCTCCGCGCGGACTGCGCGGAGGGCGAGGCGGAATACCTCGCAGGACGCTTCGGGACTGAAGCCTTCAACATCCATCCCCGCGCCAGCACCCACCCCTACGGCAGCGCCTCCGCGCATCTCGCGTCCCGCCTCTTCGTGGAGAACGTCGACGTCGCGCCGGAGGCGGCGGAGCTGGCTGTCCTAGGCGGCCTGTGCCCGGACTTCTCGCACCTGGAGAATGCCGGCCTGCAGGGGCGGTCCGAGTACGTCCGTTCGGTGGAGGCGGCCCTGGACCGCTTCCCCGTCGGCTGCTGCCATCTCTCCGCGATACGGGTCGGCGATCACAACGCCTGGTCGGGCGAATGGGACCACCACAACTTCAAGGCGCTTTCCGACCTGGACTACCTGGCCAAGTACCGTTCCCGAATGACCTGCCGCTGGGGCTCGCTGGAGCTGGAAAATTCACTTGAGGATCAGTTGGGGGCGGTGGGGTACCTGGGAAAGCTGCTCGGGGAAGCGGCCGGAAGCCCGAAGTAATCGCCCGGAATGTCAGCCTCTATCGAAAAAATGCGCTATTATCTACGGGTATGGCGAATACGAACCCCGGAAAGCGCGCGCGATCGGCGATCTTCAGTCTTCTCCTCCTGCCCGCGCTCGTAGCCTGTGCCCGTTCGCCCATAATCGATCTGGGCGCCGTCCTGGATCCTCCGGTCGCCGCGAGCGTTCCGGGCGTCTACAACGAGCGCTTCGACCTTGAGCTTTCACACGAACGCAAGGACGCGGACATCCGCTGGACGACGTCGGCGACCGCCGATATCAGTGACGTCGCCGCCTGGACCGACTATACCGCTCCCATCGACATGAACGCGAGCTCGACCGTGCGCGCGTACGCCTATGTCGACGAGGCGAACCCCTCCGGGATCGTTTCTTTCGAATATACGATGCAGCCCGCGGCTCCGGTGATAATAGGTGCCCCGGCCGCTTCTTCCTGGATGACCATAACCATCACATGTTCTACCCTCTCCACCGCTATCTACTATACGACCGACGGCCAGGAGCCCCTCTCGCTGACATCAACCCCGATCGAATACTCGGGTCCTTTCGACATCGAAGAAACCGCGACCGTGCGCGCGGCCGCGGTTCGGCTGATCGCGACCACGCAGTTGGAGGACGCGGGTTGGACGCGATCGGCAAGAAGCCTGGCGTCGATGGAAGTGGATACCGCGGGGGCGGCCCTCACCGCGCCGACCTTTTCCGCAGCGGGCGGCGCTTATCCGGACAACTTCGACCTGTCTCTTTCCTCCGCCGACGCGGTCGCGGACCCGGACGTCGTCATACGCTACACGCTGGACGGGACGATTCCGACAGCGCGGCTCAACGGAACGGACTATACGGCGCCCATCCCCGTTTCCGACAGCATGACCATTCGGGCGCGGACTTTCAGATGGGGACGTACCTCCTCGCCTTCCGCAACGGGCAATTATTCCCTCGTCCCCGCAGCGCCCACCTTTTCAGCGAGCGGGGGAACCTTCCCCAACGATCTTTCCCTGACGCTCGGCTCGGTAACGCCGGGCACGGTGATCCGCTATACGCTTGACGGAAGCGATCCGACCGAGACGACCGGTTTTGTCTACGCTTCATCCATCCTCCTGCCGCCGGCGACCGCGGCTCCCTGGTCCGGCGCCGTACGCGCCGCCGCTTTCAGGTCAGGCTGGACCGCGAACGCATCTCCCGTCTCCGCCACCGGCGTCTTCGCGTTTACGTCGACCGCCCCGGCCATCGACCTATTGTCCGGAAATTTCACAGCCGTCCAGACCGCGAACATCACGAACACTTCGCCAGGAGCCACGGTCGGCGCCACGATACGGTATTCGACGGACGGAAACGCGGTGACCGCGGACTCCCCGGGCGTCGGCGGTGCGATAGCGGTGGACCGTTCGCTCACCTTGCGCACTGCCGCTTTCAAACCCGGCTACGCGCAGTCCGCCGAGACGACCAGGAACTACGTGCTGGGAATCGGCGGCACTCTCTCCGCGACGCCCCCCGGCGCTACCTTCGATGAAGGACGTACGGTGACGCTCGCCCTTTCCGCGCCCCTGCCGCCTGAACCGTTCACGATCCTGTATACCCTTGACGGGTCAGCCCCGGCTCCGGGGGATCCGGACACGACCGTGTATTACTCACCCTTCTGGCTCGAAGCCGGGACGGATCTCCGGGCGCGGGCGGTGAAGGACGGCTGGACGGATTCATCGGAACTGTCCCAGACCTACAACTTCGTCGTCGCCGATCCTACCGTGGATCCGCCGGGCGGGAGCTTCAGCAATAACGCGACAGTGACCCTGGCGAGCCCGACGGCGGGCGCGACGATCAGGTATACCCTGGATACGACAGGGCCCGCGACATCCTCGGACGGTTTCGCCTATTCCGGCCCCTTCGTCCTGGCCGAGGAAGGGACCGTGACTGCCCGCGCCTTCAGGACGGGTTGGCTGGATTCCGGAACTGGGGCGGCATCCTTCGCGTTCGGCGCCGCTGCGGTCAGCTTCGATCCGCCCGCCGGGACCTACGGAGTAGCGACTGAGCTGCGCCTGGAATCGGCGACCGCCGGCGCGACCATCCTGTATACGACCGACGGCAGCGATCCAGCCGATGTGCTGAATCCCCAAGCTACGGAATATTCGGCGCCGGTCCTCCTGGACGGCGCGACGGCGATCCGTACGATCGCGCGCAGGTCGGGCTATCAGGATTCGGCGGAAAACGGCGCGTCCTACCTGTTCCAGCTCGCCGCACCGATCATCGGTCCCAACGCCTCCCTTATCTATCCGAATGCCATCGCGCTGTATCTCAATGCAGCTCCTGGAGCGACGATACGCTATACGCTGGACGGTACTTCGGTGGATGCCGCCGATACGGTTTTCGGCAGCACCGACCTAGTCATGCTTCCTGCTGGAGCCGGAACCGGCACAGTCACCGTGAACGCGCGGGCCTTCAGGGCCGGCTGGCTGGATTCATCGACGGCTTCCACAGCGTACATCTTCCGCTCCGCGACCCCGGTCCCGACGCCTCCGGGCGGCGTGCAGTCGGGCGCTGTATTGGTGACCTTGAGTACCGCGACCGCGGGCGCGGTCATCCGCTATAACTTGGACAGCCTAGATGATCTGCTCGAATCGGGCGGATCGGCAACGACCTACGCCGGTCCGATCCTGATATCCGCGGACAACACGACGCTTAGGGCAACCGCTTTCGCGGCCGGTTTCCAGCAGTCGGACATCGCCACGGCCGTCTATGATCTTCCTTAGCCGCGGCACGGCCCGCTTGGCTCACAGGCCGAAACCGAGAAGAAGCTCAGCCCGGGCCTGGTTCACGAAGGCGTCCAGGTAGAAAGTGCCGACCCAGCCGGCTCCCAGCGTCAGAGAATAGCGATCCATGGTCCAACGAAGGCCCGCCCCTCCGTAAAGGGAGGCGTCGAGGGTCAGGGGCGCATCGGATCCCAGTCCGCTAGACGAGGCGATTTCCGTGAGCGAGGCGCCCCCGCCGAATCGGAGGACGAGGTTCACCGGAAAGCGGAAGGGCGTACGGAGGCCGAAGCCCGCGCCGAGAAGGCCTGCGGTCAGTGCCCCCGAAGGAGAACCGTACCGGAGTCCTTCGGCGGCGAACTCCAGCGCGAAGCAGCGCGCAAGGACGGATCCGGGGAAAAAGCCGCCGAACTCCGCCAGCATCCGCAGCGTTCCGCCCGCGTACCCCGGTTCGTAGCGCTCGGTGAAGCCGCTGTCGAGCAGGGTTCCGCCCGTCCACCCCACGGCCAGCACGAACCTCGGATTGAAGCCTTTATCTGCTGGCTTCGCCGGCTCGACCGACGGCTCGATCTCAGGTTTTATCGCGGTTTCGATAGCGGGTTTTATTGCGGGTTCCGTGACGGACTGAGCTTCGTCCAAAACCGCCGCTCCAACATCGCCTTCAAGGTCCGCGGGCTTTTCGTGAAGGACAGGTACCGGAACCTCCGGCAATCCCTCCGCAGCCCCCGCAACCTCAGCGGTCGCCGCGGGACCGGAGACGCCCGCGCTCGCCTCAGGCGCGTCCAGGACCACGGCGGCCCTCAAGCGGTTGGAAGCGCCGGCGGGATTCACGAGAAACAGGTCGAAGTATCCGGGTGGAGCGCGGGAAAGGTCGAAGGTAAAGAGCGCCAGGTTGCCGGAACCTCCCGCGCGGAGGCCTTCCACCACGAGGCCGCCGCGTTCCAGGCGTGCCCGGGTCTCTTCGTAGATTCCCCTTCCCTGAATGCGCAACTGGATTTCGGCGCTGCCGGAAGGAAGCTCCCGGGGTTCCACCAGCGAAGGATCCGGTTTTTCCACGCGGATGACCGACAATTCGGACCATGCAGAGGACGAAGAAGGCTTGAGGAAACGGTTGAGCACCGTGATCCGTATGCGGTAGGAACCCGGATCCAGCGGCAGCTCCGCCCAGTTCGTCTCTATCCGGGAACGATGCAGGGGGGCGCCCGCGGCCGTCGCCACCTCGATCTCGTAGGCGCGCGCGCCTTCGACAGGTTCCCACTCGATACGGCGGAGAGCGGGAACCGCGGGTGCGGGAGCCTCGGGACTGGGAGCCCCGGGAACGCCGACGGACGCTTGCTGGGCGGCGAGGCTCGCAGGGCAGGAAAAAGCGGCGGCGGCAAAGATAAAAGCCAGGAGCGCGGCGCGCAGGGAATCAGGGCACATAGATTCTCCGCGGCGTCACGATGACGGGCGCGGCCGGGACGGGACCGAGGGACAGGGTGAAACGCGAGCGCGCCGCGGTGCCGCCACGGATCGACTCCCCCTTCCCGTCCAGGAAATCGGCCGCGACGGAAAGTACGAAGGTCCCTACGTCCAGGCGCTCGATATCATCGATGACGGCCTCCGCGGAAGCAAGCCTGTCGGCGGACCAGACGAGCATGCCGCTGGATTCCTCCACGAGCCGCGCCTGGTAGGTGTTGGCGCCCTGAACTTTCGTCCAGGAGAGCGGGAGGGCGTCCCTGCCGCGCATGTCCACCGTTTCGCCCGGCCGGGGAGAAAGGATGGAAGGCGCGGGCAAGGGCGGGATGCGGGCGACCGAGAAGGCGCGGATGGCGGATTCCGGCAATTCCACCCCCTCGGAACTGCGCGAAAGCAGCTTCCAGTAATACCGGCCCGGAACGAGGAGGGGGACCGTCGCGTTTTCTCCTTTCGCTTCGACCCGGACGGAGGAGGCCGGAAAATCGGAGGCGTCCGAAACGAGCAACGTCGTCCTGGCACCGGATTCCGCCGCCTTGAAGCGGAACCTGACCCCGGGATCCCTCGCCTCAAGGCCGGCGAAGAGCGCCCCCTCGGCCGGCGAGGCGGGCGATGCGCTTCCGACCGTACGTACCGAACGCAGGTTGAAGGAAAACCCGGATTCCGCCGAAAGTTGCGCTTCGGCGCCGTCCCGGGCCCTTCGTATCGCCTGGAGCGTCCAGCGATAGCGCCCGGTCGACAAAGGTCCTGAGTAGGTCCAGACGGTTTCCGCGGTCTCGGCCTCCGCGATGACGGCGCCTCCGCCCTCCCGGAGGACGATGCGGTACGCATCGGTCTCAGGCGCGACTTGCCAGGAAAAGGCGAGATCCTTGGCGTTTACGAGGGAAAAGCTCGCTCCGTCAGCTGGAGCGAGCGCGGTGGGAGCGCGGAGCGGACCGAGCACGGAGAAGCTCCTGGAAACCCGGCGTTCGGGGGCGGCGGCGGGCGCCACCGACCAAAGGTAGGCGCCTGGGGCCAGCTTGGGCAACGGAGAAGAGATGCCGGTCAAGGCGTTTTCATGGACGATACGGCCAGTATCCTTTTCCTCAATGCGGAACAGCCAGGACGCGCCGGCGGTTCCGCGCCAAACGAAGAGGCGGCCGCTTCCGCCCGCGAGCGAGAAGCCGTCGGCCGGGGAGTCCAATTCGATCGGGCTGAAAGTTTCCGAAATCCTGAAGGAGGCGATTTCGGAAGGCGGCGAACGCTCGCCCGAGCCGTCCTGGGCGATGACGCGCCAACGGTATCCGCCGGGAGCGAGACCGCCCGGCAGATTCGCGGAGGCGACGGAGGCTTGCAGGGTACGGAGCGGCCGGGCGAAATCGCCGTCCGAGGAAAGCTCGACCGAATAGGAAACGGCATCGCGCACGGAAGTCCAAACCAGGGGAAAGCCGCTCCCTTCCAATTGTTCTCCGAGGATCGTGCGGTCCGCGACGGGAGAGATGGGCAGGGGAGCGGGGAGGGAGGCCAGACGATCCACGACGAAGGATCGCGCCTTCGCTATGGGGCTGCCGACCTGAATTCCCGGAAATCGGGCAGTCACGCGCCAGTACCAGGAACCGGCCGGGAGCGGACCGGCGGTGATCGAGCTTCCCTCCGAGTCGCCCGAGAATTCGACCTGCGTGAAACCCTCGTCGCGGGCCAGCTCCCAGACGGCATCGGAGGCGTCCGCGGGAATCGACCATTCCAGGCGGACCCGGAGCGGAACGGAACGGAAGGAAAGCACTGCGCCTTCCGCCGGGGAAAGGGGTTCGGCGGAGGAGGCGGAGAATACCCGCAGGCTATTCGCCCTGCTGGCGCTGCCGTCCGCGCCGCGGACCCTCCAATACCAGGCCCCTTCGCCGATTTCGGCGCCGGCTTCCCCCGTCGCGGAACGGACCGCCGCAACCGGTTCCCTGAAATCGACGGAACGGGAAATTTCAAGGACGGCTTCGCCGTCGGGGCCCTGCCAGGAGAAGGGGACGGAGGCGGGCAAGGCCCAGGCGGCGAAACGCGCGCCGTTCGCCGGAGAGAGGAGGCTCGTCGCGACGGCCGCGACCGTCGTTCCGGCGGAAGTGATCGTGGCCTCCTCGGACCTTCCGATGGAGCGCGCGGCTTCGCCCTTCGTCGCGACTTGCACGGTCCCCGCCAAGGAAGCGAGGGAGACGGAACCGGCAGCGTCTTTCCGCAGGTCGGCGGTCGAACCGGCCACGGTCACTTCGCTCTTTTCCGTCGAGATGCGCAGGTCGGAGGTTTCGCTTCCGACCGCGGTGATGCTGCCGCTCACGAATTCCAGCCGCCGTTCGTTTGCCGCGAAGGCGAGCACCACGAGGCTGTTTTCCTGGAGGTTGATCTCGGTGCCGTCGTCAAGGCGCACCAGGGCTTCGGCGTCCTCGTCGGTCCGCAGGGCGTCCATGCCGTAGACCGGTGCGCTCCTTTCCAGGCTCTCCCATACGGCTCGGTCGGAATAGCGCCGTTGTGCGGTCTTCCGCTTGAAAATGATGGTTCCCACCGGTTTTTCGCCGGCGCGGGCGGTCGTCGCTCCCAGATCGTCCGCGAAGGCCTTCAGGAAGCCGGCGGCGACGGTCAGGGAAAGTACGACCACCACTACATCCTTCAAGCGCTCCGCCCTCACCCCTACGCTCTCCCTTCGATTTTATACTTTTTCTCTTCTTCGTCCGCGAAGGAGTCCGCGTCCAAAGCGAAATCCTTGAGTCCGAGCCGTCCGCGGAGTTCGGCGAGCGAAAGCGGAGCGGCTCGGTCGCCCGCCTTGCCCAGGACGGCATACACGTGCTGGGGTTCGCTCTTGCCCTTCACCGTCACCAACGGCATGGTTTCAAGGACGTAGGCCCCGGCCAATTCCAGGCGGACCGCGTCGGATACCAGGATGTCCACGCCGAAAGGCTTGGTGAGCGATTCGATACGGGAGGACAGGTTAACGGTATCGCCGATGACCGTGTATTCCATGCGTTTCGACGATCCGATCTGGCCGGCCAGCACGGGGCCGGCATTTATCGCGCAGCCGATCCGGATGACGGGTTTGCGCGGCCCGCCGCGGCGCGAATTGAAATCGGCGAGCGAGGCGCGCATGAGGAGCGCGGCGTCGACCGCGGCCGCGACGTCGCGTCCGGAGGAAACGGGGACGCCCCAGACGGCCATGACCGCGTCCCCGATGAATTTGTCCACGACGCCGCCGGTCTTCTCCACGCAGCTGACCATGATCGTAAAATATTGGTTCAGGAATTCGACCACTTCCTCGGGTTCGAGGCTTTCCGAGATGGAAGTGAATCCGCGGATGTCCGAAAAGAAAACGGCCGCGATCCGACGTTCGCCGCCCAGGCTGAGTTCGTTCCGCATGGCGCGCTCGGCGATATCCTTGTTTACGAATTTTCCGAAGGCTTCCTTGATCTTTTCCCTCTCTCCCAATCCCCTGCCCATTTCCACGAAGCTCGCCGTCAGGGCTCCCAGTTCGTCCCGGGTTTTCGGCTTGATGTCCAGCTGGAAATCTCCGGCCTCCACCCTGTGGGCGGCGTCCATGAGTACTCCGACTGGCCGCGTGATGGAGCGCGAATAGAACCAGACGACGATCATCGCGAGCGAGAGGACGGCGCCCATCAAGTACAGGTTGCGCCGCTGTATCGCGTCGACTGCCTCGAAGGCGAGGGCGGCCGGCACCACGGAAACGACTCCGAGCCCCGCGAAACCCGTCTTCCGGAAGGCGCCCAGGTATTCGGCTCCCGACGCGTCCCGATAGAGAGTCTGCCCGTTATCCGTCGCGCTCCGCAGGAAGCGATCGACGATGGGCAAGGCCGAAAGGTCCTGCCTGGAGCTTAGTTCACGCGCATCGGGATGCAGGATGAGTTCTCCGGACTCGTTGACGACGAAGGACCACCCGATCCCGCGGGCCTGCAGGGCCGCGATCGCAGAGGCGGCGTCGATCGCGACCACCAAGGTACCTTCGAAGTCCCCTTCCCGGTATGGAGCAACGACTGCGACCGCGGGCTTGCCGAGGTGGGGACTCAGGTTGATCACGGCGGGGATGGTCTTCCCCTTCTCCAATGCGGGAGCCTCCAGCGCGAGGATCCGTTCGAGCGAGTAACGGTCGAAGGCCCATTCGCCCGCCTTCGCTGCGTTCAGGTATTCCGTCTTTCCTGGAACGACCGCGAAGAGGATTTCCGGGGCAGAGGCGAAAAAATTCTCGGTATAACTTGCGTCCCTTAACGAAAGCAGGAACTGCATCCTGGATACCAGGCCACGGAAATCGTCGCCGACCTTCAGGCCGAGGACCTGGGCGGTCTGGTGGTTGTTCTCTTCGATACGGACGCGGGCGTCCTGGCGGAAGAAGAAAGAAGCCAGGAAGATCATACCGGAAAGTGCGGCGGAAAGCACGCAGGATATTATGAGGATGAGCTTGAGGCCGATCGGATATCGGACGCGCGACCTGACCCCGGAGGAGGAGCCCCGCCCTGAGACGGAAGAAGCCACGGGACCTGATGAGGGCCGGACAGCCGGGCGGGGAGCCCGCGAGGCGATTATTTCGGCGGCGCGGCGGCGGCTCGTACCGTTCATCCGGCGCAGGCGCTTCGCGGCGAAATGAGGCGAGGCGCGGAGCCTGGCCCAGGCGGCGGGGCCTTCCACGGCGACCAGGAGGGAGCGGCGGCGGCCGGGATCAGGAGCGACGGCGACGAGTCCCGCTGTATCGAGTCCGGACAGAAGATCGAGCCGCGATTTCCCGTCCTTTCCCTTGAATGTCAGCCTGCCTACGGAAAGGATGGCCGAAGGGTCGGCTTCCGGAAAATCGGAACGTCGCGGCTTGCGCGGGAACTGCCGTAACCGGGCTGCGGAAGGAAGGAGGAAAGACGGATCGGCGGCACGGATCGCGCCCTGGATACGCAGACGGGGATCCGGCAACTCGGGGATGGTGGCCTCCGACGCGGCGACGACGGGGGCTGCGAGCTCCTTGCGCAGTTCGGCGACGATGCGGCCGAGGGCTTTCCCGGCTGCGGCCGACCCTTCCACGAAGGACCTCGCCTCGTCCGCCGCCGCGGCGAGCGCCGGCCTGGACGAGAGCAGGGCGGCGTACGTGAATCGGGCCAGGGAGGCGCTCGCTTCCCCGCGGCGGACGGGACGGGAAAGTTCTGATGCGAATCCGCCCAGAATTGTTGAGAGGAGCGCGTCGCCTTCGGCTTTTTCCTTATCTCGTCTCATTATAGCCCGTATTCTACTGCCACCTGCCCATTTCCTCTACCTATCCTCATCACTTTACTGAACAGGAGTGAACCGTTACAGTGGAAAAAGATGGATTCCAAACTCGTCAACGAACAGGCGGTCATATTCCAGGATCGCACCATCCGCCTCACGCCGGAGCTCTTCAAGCAACTCGGCTTCGTCAAGAAGAACATCCATCTGAAAATTGAGGAATTCATCGTCTCTGCGGTGCCCTTCGACCTTTCGCTCGCCAAGGCGAGCCTCCTGTCCTTCCTGACGCCCAAGGAGGTGGATTTCTTCCAGAAGTTCGCCAAGACGCCCCAGAAGCTCGCGCTCTGCTATTCCGTCCCCTACAGCCCCAAACCGATCAGCTACTTCGTGCACGCGCGGCTGGCGGCGTTCAGGAAGGTCGATCCTGCCTCTCCCTACTGCTTCATCGATCTTGAATTGATCAATCCGCCGCTTGCGTTGAAGGAGCTCGTAGTCGGCCACTTCATGGAGCTGGACAGCGCGGAACGCTTCTTCAACGAAGCGGGGGACGATCCGCTCTCTTCCGAAATGATAACGGAAGCGCTCGGCAGCGCCCGGCTGACCCTGATCAAGGAAGACGCGGTTGCGGAACGGCTGAAGATCCTGCGCCTCAGCCCCCGCAAGCTGCGCGCCTTCGGGGAATTCGAGGGGATACCGCCTGCCATGGGCGAAAAGGTCGAATTAGAGCCCTGGGAGGGCGATTCCGCCTGCCTCATCTTGGGAACGGTCACGGAATTCGCCCCCCTGGCGGATGCGGAGGGTTTCGCCTACATTTCGGTGGACCTCGCCTTCTCGAGCGCCGCGTTCTCGAGGATACGGGCCGTCGCCGAACGAAAGCTCAAGCGCTGACGGACCATGGCCAACCGCTTTTCCCGTCTCATCGGAGAAGGAGAGATCAGCTCCGTGGAGGAGCTGAAGACCGCGTTCAAGGACCTGGCCAAACGGACCCATCCCGACCTCGCGGAAGGCGATGGCGACGCGGAGGCCTTTGTCCGCGTCCGTCGCGATTACGAGGCCGCGCTGCTGGAACTCTCCGCTCCGCGGCCCGCGTCCCGCGCGGAAGCGCCGCAGCCGGCCGCTGGCGCTGGCGCTGCCGCGGGCGCGGGGGGCGCCGAGGGCGCGGCCGCGGGCGATGTCGCCCGCGCAGCGGACGCCGCCGGCGCCTTCGCCATCCTCCTAAAACGCGGGTTCCCCAAGCTACCCCGCCATGACAAGGAGAAGCTCCGCTACAATTACGCGCGGGTCCGTCTACGCTCCGCTCTCAGGGCCCGGGGCGACGGGACCGACGGGCTCTTCGACGCCCTGGAACGGGAGCTGCTCGCCGGACCGGACCCAGGCGCGCGCGGCGCGGGGAGCGGGAGCGCGGGAGCCGCCCTGGAACTTCTCGGTACTTGGGCCAGGACGGCGGTTCTGTCCCCCGGGTCCTCCCGTGAAGCCGCGTTCGCGGCCCTCCGTTTCGACCTGTCGCGCCTCTCCCCCAACGCGGCCCTCGCCCCAGCTCCGAGTTCCGCGCCCGGTGCGTCGGGACGCATCTCCCGTACCGCGGCGGCCTTGATGGAACTGTTGGTCAGCGGAACGGAAAGAACGGGGCGTGGTTCGACGTGAAGACGGGCGGGTTCCGTTTGAGCACGGCCTTGATCCGCGGTTCCGGGGCGAAGTCGCGCGCGAGGAAGGCGCGGACCGCGTCCCGGTTCCAGCCCTCGGGATGCTCGAACTCGCGGTACAGCGACAAGTCTCCCTCGTAGAAGGCCTTCGTCTTCAGCGTCCGGGTTTCGGCCCCTCCTATGGGCAGGTTGAAGACGGCGACGTTCAGGAAACCGATCTCCGCTGAATGGGCGGCGACGAAGTCGCGGGTCATGAGCGCCGAGGACAGGTTCTCCGCGCTCGTGCCGAACAGGACGTACAGGTAGGCGGCGATGCCCGCTTCGGCGAGGTTCGCGAGTATCCGTTCGATCACGGGGAGGTCGGTCCCCTTCCCCATCGCGTCCAGAACCCGCTGGTCGGCCGATTCCAGGCCGAGCTGCAACATGCGGCAGCCCGCCGCGGCGAGGCAACGGCAGAAATCCCCGCTATCCAGAGGAGGAGCGAAACGGGCGAAGCCGTACCAGGGAACGCCGGGCGGGTCCCGCACGAGGTCGCGCAAATGCCGGGGCGAGAACTCGCTGTCGGTGAAATGGATAAGACCGGGGCTCCAGCTCCGCACCAGACCGGCGAGCTCCGAGTAGGCAGTCTCCGACCCAAGCGGCAGGTAGGGCGCATCCTCCGCGGTCTCGGGGCAGAAGACGCACTTCTTCCAGGGACAGCCGACGGACAGGTTGTACGGCAGGATGCGTACGGGCGCGAAGTAGCGCGACAGGTCGAAGCAAGCGAAATCCGGGGGAGCCGATCCGGCGGTCCGCGCGAAACCGAGGAAGCCAGGCAGCGAGTCCTCACCCTTCCCCGGCAGCACGGCGTCCACCAGGGAACCGAGGAAATCGTCCCGGACGCCGGAGCCGGCACCCGGTAGGCCTGAGCGCAACGAGCCGGAGCGCAGCAAGCCTGCCGCGACCCAGGAGTTGACCAGGCCTCCGCCGATCGCCAGGCGGAGGCGCGGATAGACCGTGCGCAGGTACCCGATGATCGCGAAGGCGCAGAGCGCCTGGCTGAGGAAATTGACCGAAATCCCGACGGCCCCGACGCCCGAGGCTTCAAGTTCTTCATCCACGCGGCGGCTGAACAGAGGGAAAAAGAAGTTCTGCCGGAAGTCCCTCGCGGAAGCGAGCAGGTCGGCGCTGCGCAACGGCGACAGGCAAGGATCCTCGTAGTTGGCCAAGGACGGAACCGCTGCGGAAGCCGACGAAAATGCCGCCTCGGAAATCGCCGCGGGAGCCGCCGCGGCGGAGCGCAGCGCGCGCGCGCCCATGGCGCGGTTGAGGTCGGCCACGGCCCGGGAATAGCGGTCGGGGTTCTCGTACCCTGCCGGAGACCTGAGAGCGCGGGCGTTCCGCTCCCGGTTGGCCAGCGCGCGCCGGGTCCAGGTATCGTCGCCGGGGGCTGCAGCCCCCGAGACTGTCGCGGCCCCCGCAGCTTTCGATGCACCCCCGGCCGCCGCCGCGGCCCCCGCAACCGCCTCGCCCAGGGCGTAGTCAATCCCCTCCGCGCAAAGGTCCAGGGCCCGCGAAGGGATTCCGTGGGCCCGCAGGAAGCCCGCGAGGCGGGCCAGGGCGATGGGGGGCTCCGTGCTGCGGGCGGCGGGCGGGTAGATCAGGAGCATGGGAAGGGATACTACCTTCGGACGGGCGAAAAGTCTATGATCAGGACATGCGGCGAATCGTGGAGTCCAGGGTCGAAAAGCGGGAGGCGGGCACCGCATTGCTGGATTGGCTGCAGGCGCGCTTCCGGTATTGCGACCGGGGAACATGGGCGGCTTTCATCGATGAAGGCAGGCTCAAAGTCGGCGGCGAGAGGCGGGATGCGGCCTTCGTCCTGTCCGCCTCCGATACGGTAGCCTTCTCTCCGCCCGGGAACCTGGAGCCGGAAGTCGACACGGGATACCGCATCCTGTTCCGGGACGAAGACCTGCTCGTGGTGGACAAGCCCTCTTCCCTCCCCTGCCACCCCGGCGGGCGTTTCTTCGAGCGGACGCTTTGGTCCCTGCTGAAGAGCGGGTACGGGCCGACGCATATCGCCACCCGTCTGGACCGGGAAACATCGGGCCTCGTGCTCATCGGCAGGAATCCGGCGGCCGCCCGCCGCATACAGGAAGCGCAGGAAGGCGGCAGGATTCGCAAACGCTACCTGGTCCTCGTCCACGGCAAGGTCGGCTGGGAGGAATGGACAGCCCGCGGCATCCTCGTCCGGGACGGGAACAGCGTCGTACGGAAAAAGAGGGCATTCATCGAAGGCGGGGAAGCCGGTGAAGCCGGACCGGGGGAATATTGCGAAACCGCGTTCGCCGTCGCCGCGCGCGCCGAGCGCTTCACGCTGCTGGAAGCGACGCTCGCGACGGGCAGGACGCACCAGATTCGCGCGACGCTCCGCTCATCGGGTTGGCCGGTAGTCGGAGACAAGCTGTATGGACTGGATGAAGGCCTCTTCCTGCGCTTCGCGGCGGGGAGCCTGAGCGCGGAGGACACCGAACTGCTACGGCTCGGCGGACAGGCCCTGCATAGTGCGAGCCTGTCCTTCGACGACGCCGCGGGGATACCGGTGACCGTTTCCGCCCCGCCGCCCTGGTCGGGCGAACTGGGCGGATTCGGCTTCGCCGCGCTTCCCGACGATTATTACTTTTCGATCGAAAGCAGGTCGACCTCGAACACGAGGATGGAGTTGGCGGGTATGACGTCGCCCGCGCCCTGGTCGCCGTAAGCGAGGGCGGACGGGATCCAGAACTTGTACTTGCTGCCCACCGTCATGAGCTGGACGCCCTCGGTCCAACCGGGGATAACGCCTTCCAGCGGGAACACCGCGGGCTCGCCGCGGGTGATGGAACTGTCGAAAGTGGTGCCGTTCAGGAGCGTGCCGACGTAGTCGACCTTCACCGTATTGGCGGCGACGGGCTTGGCGCCGTCGCTCGGCTTCATGACTTCGAACTGGAGACCGCTCGCGGTGGTGGTGACGCCGGCCTTCTTGCCGTTCTCCTCAAAGAATTTCGCCTCCTCGGCGGCGGCGGCGACGGCCTTCTTGGCCTGGGCTTCCATGAGCGCGCCCTGGATGAGGGAGCCGGCCTCTTCCACCGTGACCTTCGCCTTCTTGCTCTCCATGGTGTCCTTCATGCCCTTCACGAAGGCGGAGTAGTCGATCTCGACGCCGGTTTCCTTGATCGAGGTGCCGATGGCGACGCCGAACGCGTAGGCGATGTCGGCCTTGGTGGCCGGCTTTGCCGGCTTTTCCGCGGCGGGCGCCGCGGCATCGGCCGCTTCCGTCTTGGTCGCGTCCTTGGCATCGGCCGCTGCCGCGGCGTCTTTGGCTTTGCATGAATAAAGCAGGGTCGAAGCAATGAGGACCGCAATCAGAATCTTCTTCATTTTCCGTTCCATAAGTCTCATGATAAGGCGCAACGCGCCTTCGGCTCCGCGGGGAGCCTGCGGTACAATAAACAGATACGCGATAATCCGCAAGTCGCTTACCGGCGACCGTCGCTTACCGGCGGCCGTCGCTTACCGGCGGCCGCTCAGCGGATCGCGCCCCTGCCGGCCGGCAAGAAGGGCGGACGCGGTCGCGCTCGGGAGGTCCACGCCCGCGTCGGAGAAGTTTCCGATCGTCAGGCTCGCGGATGAAACCACGTCGACACCGACGAAAGGATGCGAGGTCCCGACACAAGAAAAAATTCACCAGAAGGATTTTCAGCTAGTGGCCCTTGCACTACCGTTGAGCGTGTGACGCCGTCCCGCTGATGCATATATATCTTGTTACCACCTTCTTCGTTGAATAAACCCTCCTACGTATCAACCTTTGGCATCGGTAACAAAAAAGAGAATTTTGCGCCACGGTCCAGCTCTCCTTCCGCCCAGGCGCGCCCGCCGTGCCTTTCAATAATTCTGCGGACAATCGCCAGGCCGATGCCCGTGCCTTCGAACTCGGCATCCGGATGCAAACGCTGAAAGACCTCGAAGAGCTTGTCGGCGTACTCCATGTCAAAGCCCGCCCCATTGTCGGCAACGAAGAAGACGATGCCCTCCTCCTGTTCGGAACAGCCAACCTCAATCCTCGCGAATTCTTTGGATTGCGTGAATTTTACGGCGTTCTCCAGCAGATTTACCCAAACCTGTCGGAGCAGGACGGAATCGCCACGAACCATCGGCATTTTCCCGATGCTCCACTCGACAGCGCGCCCGACACAGGCCTCTTGAGCTATGGCCAGCGCCTCCTGCAGCACGAGGTTCATTTCGACGGCTTCCTGCCGCATCTTCACGCGGCCAACGCGGGAGAAACTCAATAGATCATCGATGAGCTCCCTCATCTGACGCGCTGAAAAGGCGATATTGCCGAGGTAGCGCAAACCCCTTTCGCCCAGATCGGTGCGGCAGGAGGATGTCAGCAGATCCACATAGCCGTTGATATGCCGCAAAGGCGCGCGAAGGTCGTGCGAGACAGTGTAGGAAAATGCCTCTAGTTCATGGTTGGCCGCCGCGAGTTTTGCTGTGCGTTCAGCCACTCTATTTTCGAGATCCCTGATAAGAGCCTCCAACTGGGCGGTCATCCCATTGAAAGCGCTGGCCAAGACACCCAGCTCATCGCGGCTTTTTATGATGACCCTGCATGACAGGTCGCCGGCGTTGATCGCCCGGGCTGCCGCGGCAATATTCTCAATGGGCCGGATAATCTGGCGGACCATCAGAGTACCCAGGCCCCCGGATAACAGCAAGACAACCGCAACAATAATCAGCATCACGCGTACAGTCTGCATGGTCAGCGCCAAGGCTTCGGATACCGGGCTTTCGACAAAAACACGAAAATGCTGAATTCCGACAGCTATACCTTGGCTCACTAATACCGCTTTCTCTCCGCTTTGGCCAAGTTGTATCCCATCCCCGATAGACTGGTCAAAGCGAGTTTCTCTGAGCACCACCGAAGGATTGCTATGGGCGATAATCCTGTTTTCGGGATCTACAATGAAACTTTCACCTTTCTTCCCCGGACGTATGCTGGCCACCAGATCCCAAACCGCTTTCAAACGCACGTCGGCTACCAGCATCCCTTCCAGTTTTCCGGTTTCAAGCACCACTATGGGCACGGCCATAATCATGAGCGGCTCGCCAGAAAGAGCATCGATGCGTATCGGACTATAGAGGGTTTCTCCACTGGATAAAGGGAACAGCAGCAATTCCAAATCCTTTCGCGATGGAAACGACGAGTCCTGATGCAGGTTTACCCTGGAATGGTCGACCAATGTACGCCCACCAGCGTCCAGTAAAATGAGACGATCGATACCGGATTGCCGGGAATGGAAAATGGACACTATCAGTTCTTGCCGATCCGGTTGCTGGTGCAGGAGGTCTCCAATTTGGATCAGCATCCGCAACTGGCTTTCCTGCCCCTGGAAAAAGGACTGCACCTGGGAAGACAGGCGTGCCGCGGTTTCGCGCTGCAGAAGAAAAGCCCCTTGGGTCTGAGCCTGATAGGTTTGCCCGATGAGGATAAGCCCGACGATCAGGAGCGGAACCACAGCCAGGCCAAGAAAGGCCAATGTCAGGCGAGTTCGAATACTGTTCACCCTTTCCGCCTCCAAACCCGGAGCTATCGGACGATGATATTGGCCTGTCGCAATATTGTATCGGGTATTGAAAGGCCGATAGCCTCTGCCGCCTTCAGATTGATGGCCAAGAAAAACTCCACCATCTCGGCCGGCAAATCGGCCGGTTTGGCGCCTTTGAATATCTGATCCGCCAGACGTGCCGCCTGTTTACCAGCCAGATGCTGGTCAAAGCCAAAAGAAGTCAATACATCATTGTTCTTGACAACTGTGACGTTGGCGCCTGATACAGGTAGCTTTCTTGCGTTGGCGGCCGCCACCAAATCAGGCAAGCGCGCCGAGACAAAACTATCCGGCAGATTGAATATCGCATCAGCTTCAGAGGGTATATTAGAAATTGCGTCATCCAAAGCCGCGGAATCACCAACTTCAATGCTAATCAGTTTTATTCCAAGTTTTTCCGCCATCGGCCGGACTGCCTTCAAGGACAAAACAGGGCTTTGGTCCTTGGGGTTGAAGGGAATATAGACCTGCTTGATTTTTGGCGCTATCCGTATTAGCCATTCGAAACGCCTTTCTTCCTGGCTGCCGAAAACGACACCGGTAATGTTTCCCCCGGGATGCTTCAGGCTTTCCACGATTCCGGCCCCAACCGGATCGGTCACCACCGCGAAAACCACGGGCAGTTCAAGGCCGGCAGTGGCCTGTTGCGCCGCTTTCGTGGCGGGAGTGGTCATGGTAAGAATCAGATCAACTTTTTCCGCGACAAGTTTTTGCGCGACCGCCGGAAGCTTGCCCATGTCCGTGGTCGCCCCGTCGTACACATAGCGGATGTTTTTCCCTTCGACATAACCCAGTTCCGTCATGCCCTCCTTGAAACCCTCCAGTGCTTGATCCAAATCCGGGACGACATTGATGACACCCACGGTATAGGCCTGCTTTTCCTTATTTCCACAGGATGTCCACACCATGCACAACAGCGCGGCCACGACAAAACCCATACGGTACATCTTTGTAGTAATCCCTTTCATACTTGGTGCCTCCTGCGGAGCTTCATTCGCGAGGATTCTGACTATCTCCCGAAAAAGCCCTCCGTTCCAGTTCCTTTATCCGCTCTTTCAGCTCTACCATTCGCAATTCCCTGCCCACGAAGAGTTTGTTGATGTTTTCCAATTCGGCGTTTTTGAGCTTCAATTCGGCAGTGCGTTCGGCAACCCGCCGCTCAAGCTCGTCATTGAGCCGAAGAAGGGCTTCCTCAGCCATTCGGCGCGCTTCGAGCGCTTTGACTTCGGATAGCGCCCGCTCTATCGCCAACGGCAGTTTTGCAAGCTGGTCCTTAAGTACATAATCCGTGGCGCCCAGTTTCAGCAGCTCCACGGCCTTCTCTTCGCCGACTGCGCCGGTCACGGCGATGAAGGGAAGGGCAGGACAAAGAGAGCGTGTCAGCGCCAGGGCCTCCGGCGCCTCGAAACCGGAGAGCCGGTAATCGGCGAGGACCAGGTCGTAAACGCTGTGCCCAAGGAAGTCGGAAAATTCTCGCTTATTGGTCGCCCAATCGATTTGCACGGTTAATCCCGAATCATTCAACCGCATGCGTATCAGTTCGGCGTCCATCGTCGAATCTTCGAGATGCAGAATCCGTATGGACTGGTCTCTTTCGTCCTCGGCATCCATGAGGGTTTCCTTACCGGGCTGTTGGTGCGTTTGATCTATGACACAGACGTCGTAAAACACGGTAATTTGAAAAACTCAATCCGTCCGGGATCTCAGGGGGTACCAGCGATTCTTGGCAGCCAGAAAATCCCGTCCGCATTATCCCAATTTTATTGCTTTTAGCCTCCACGTCAAGACAATGGGAATTGGCACGCTCGACCACCGTCCTGGCTTGGGAATCATGGACATTCGCCCCCGTCACACAAGCGCTGACCGGAATCCCCTTTTCGGTGACATCCAGGCGGAGCTTGTACCCTTTCAAGTATCAGGAATTATCCTGGCTGCTCTTCTTGCGTCCCCAGCCGCAAGCTGTATCCAGCTCCGCCAAGGATTTAGCCGGTAGGTTTTTGCGGGCAAAATCGACAAGTCTACGGGAAAAGGTAGCTTCACTGGGTACCTTCCGGAATCCGCAAATCCTTCTGAGGTTGTTGTCGCCGAGCGGACGTTGTCTCAGAAAATTGTTCTTGTCGATCGGGAAGCAGTTATTTGCCAGATAGGCGCGGAAGATGGGTACATCAGCGCAACGGGGGCGCCCCATGCCTGAGTATCCCGTGTCCAGGAGGGGCTAAAACCCTTCAACGATTCGAAGAAGTGCCAGGAAGCCGCGGTGCCCGGAAGTCAGCCGTTCCTCATCTTGCCATGACCCGTAGGTTCCCGTCCTTTATAGAAAATCACGTTGCATCGGTCTTTTGAAAGAGGTTCTGAACAATGGGATTTTCAACCGATTCGGTGACCCCAAGACTTTGCGGCGGCTGGCAGCGGAACACGGCCTCGCCGTCCCCGCTGCCAGCGGCCCTCGCTTACCGGCGACGCGCCTTGGGAGCCGTTACCCCGGCGCCCGCGGCGGCCGATTCCGAAGAGTCGACGAGGACCCAAAGCAGATCGCAGGCTTCGAGGGCGAGATCCTCGTGCGGCAGGATCAGGCGGCCGCTCAGCAGATCGCGCCCCTGCCGGCCGGCAAGAAGGGCGGACGCGGTCGCGCTCGGGAGGTCCACGCCCGCGTCGGAGAAGTTTCCGATCACCGCAAGCAGGACGCCGTCGCGCTGCTTGTGGAAGGCGAGGACGGAGGGGTGGCCCGTTTCGGCCACCGCGAGGGATTGCTCGCCGAATACCGGATTCGCCCTTCGGCAGGCGGAGATGCGCGTCAGCCCCTCGAAGATCCTGCCGGCGACCGTCGACTTTTCCTTCCGGAGGGCGTACTGCTCGGACGACCAATGGGGCCGATGCACCCAGCGGCTGTCCGCGGCCTGGGAGGCGTCCTTTTCGTACTCGTAGCGGTTCAGGGCTCCCAGCTCGTCGCCTAGGTAGATCAGCGGCAGTCCACCCGCCGAAAAGACGATTCCGTACAACAGAAGCACCCGTCGGATCGCGGCGTCGAGATCCTTGCCCCGTCCCTCGGTCGCCGCCCGCTCAACGCCCGCCAGGGAGGCGGCCGTACCGCAGATGCGCAGGTCGCCGGTCGCCGGATTGAACTGGAAACCCAGCCCCCGGCTGAAGCTTCCGGGGAAGTCTCCGAGATAGAACGAATTGAGGAAACGCCGGTGGTCGCCGCCTTTGATGCCCAGCTCGGCGGCGTCCTCATCCGCGAAGGTCCAGCCTATGTCGTCGTGGCAGCGGACGTAGTTGATCCAGGCGCAGCCCTGCGGCAGGCGGTGGCGCTTGCGCAGGGAATGGGCGAGCAGGCGGACTTCCTTGGTCGCCGCGGCCTCCCAGAGTTCGGCCATGAGCAGGGGGTTGTAGGACAGCTGGCATTCGCGCGGATCCACGTATTTTTCGATGTCGTCGGGATGGACGATGGCTTCGGACTTGAACAGGAGAGAGGGACAGGCAAGGCGGCAGACGGCCTGGAAGGCGCGGATGATCGTATGCGCCTGCTCCAGGTTTTCGCAGTTCGTCCCTTCCTCCTTCCAGATGAAGGCGACCGCGTCCAGCCTGAGCACAGCGATGCCCCGGTTGGCCAGGGAGATCATCTCCTGCGACATCGCGTCGAAGACTGCGGGATTGCGGTAGTTGAGGTCCCACTGGAAGGAGTTGAAGGTGGTCCACACCCATTTGTTCATTTCCGGATCGAAGGTGAAGGAGCCCGAGCGGACCTCGGGAAAGATGTCACGCAGATGGCGCTGGTATTTTTCGGTGTCGGCGCGATTGGGAAATACCCAGTAATAGTCCTGGAAGTCCAGGTCGCCCGAGCGCGCCTTCAGCGCCCATTCGTGCTCATCGGAGGTATGGTTGAACACGAAATCGGCGACGAGGGCGATTCCCGCCCCGTCCAGCGTCGCGGCGAGGGCTTCCAGGTCGCCCATGCTCCCGAGCGCGGGATTCGTCTCCCGGTAGCTGGAGACCGCGTAGCCGCCGTCGTTTTCCTTTTCCGGCGACCGGAAGAAGGGCATCAGGTGGAGGTAAGTCACTCCGAGTTCGCGGAGGTAGGGTATGCGGTCGGCCACCCGCGCGAAGCTGCCGGCGAAGAGATCCGCGTACGCCACCGCGCCCACTTCCTTTCCGGAAAGGTGCCAGAGCGACTCGGGTGGTTTGTCGCGGTCCCGCGCCTTCAGGCGCGCGGGCCGGGCCTCGTACGCGCGGAACGAGTGTTCGATCAGGCGTTCCAGCCGGTAGGCGAAATCGGGCCGGTTGCCGTACAGGGACCAGAAAAGCTCCGCCAGACGGACGAATTCCGTATCGAGCCTGGAGCGGAATTCGGGCCATTCGGGAGACAGGGTCAGACCCCGTTCCTCCCAGCGCGCCGAGCATTCCGCGGCGAGCTGTTTCCAGATTTTTTCCATCCTACTTGATCGATCCCGCGACCATGCCCTTGACGATGTACTTCTGGGCGAAGAGGAAAAATACGATCACGGGGATCATTGCCAGCAGGATGGCCGTGAGGATCAGGTCCCATTGCTTGACGAAGGCGCCCGCGAAGTTGGATACGGCCAGGGGTATCGTCTGGATCCTGTTGCCCTTTCCCAGCACGAGCAGGGGAAGGAGGAAATCGTTCCAGATCCAGATTCCGTTCAGCACGAGCACGGTCGCGTGGATGGGCGTGAGGATCGGAAAGATGATCCGGTAGAAGGTCTCGTGCTTCTTGCAGCCGTCGATCGTCGCAGCTTCCTCGAGCTCCAGGGGAATGCTCTTGATGAAGCCGTGGAACATGAAAATGGAAAGGGAGAGCCCGAAGCCCACGTAGCTCAGCACGATTCCCGTGTAGGTCCGCAGAAGGGGTATGCCCGTGAACTTTGAAACGAGGCGGAACCAGGTAAGCAGGGGAAACATCACGATCTGGAAAGGGATGACCATGGCCGCGATGAAAAGCAGGAAGATCGCCGAGGATGTGCGGGTTTTATTCCGGACAAGAACCCATCCCGCCTGGGCGGACAATAGGTTGATGGCGCCGAGGGAGAGGGCGGTGACAAGGAAGGACGCGAGCAGGGAACTCGGGTAACGGATGGCCTCGCTCGTCCATATCTTGACGACGTTTCCGGTGAAATTGCCCCAGTCGGAGGGAAGGGCCATAGGGTATTGGGTGATCTCAAAGGCCGTCTTGGCAGAATTGATCAGCACGAGACCGAACGGCAGGAGGAATAGGACGAACAGCAGGGCCGTACCGAATTCAGCGACCCATACGCCTTTTTTTTGATCGTTCATAATTCGATCTCCTTCTTCTTGTTCACGGAAACCTGCACGATCGCGACGATGGCGAGCACGAAGAAAAAGACCACGGCGCGGGCTTGTCCGGCCGCCAGGTTATTGGAAAGGAACGCGGTGTTGTAGATGTTCAACGCCAGGAGTTCGGTTCCCAAAATGGGTTTGCCCTGGTACATGGTAGAAGGTCCGCCCGAGGTCAGCGAGACGTTCACGTCGAACTGCTTGAAGGAATTGACCAGCGTGAGGAACATGGTGATCGTGAAGGCTTGGGCCGCCATCGGAATGGTGATCTTCCGCAGGCGGGCGAACGGGGTCGCGCCATCGATCATCGCGGCTTCGTGGAGCTCCACAGGCACGTTCTCGATCGCGGCGATATATATCATCATGACGTAACCGGCGTATTGCCAGGTTCCGACGGCCACCAGTGCCATCAATGCCGCTGTGTTGTTTCCGAGTATGAGGTTCTCCGACGCGCTCAAAGGCGAGAGGAAGGGAACGATCTTGCCGAGGGCCGGTACCGCATTATTGAATACGAACTGCCAGATGTAGCCGAGGATGAGGCCGCCGATCAGGTTCGGCACGAAAAAGCCGACGCGGTAGATGTTGCGCAGCTTGAGCTTGCTGGTCACGAGCAAGGCGAGAGCGAAGGCGACGAAGTTGATGAAGACCATGTTCATGACGGTGTAGACCAGGGTTATTCCGAACGAATAGCCGAAGGCCGGATCCTTGAAGCTTCCGATGTAGTTATCGAGACCCACGAAGCGTATGCCGCCGTCGATGCGGGCAGACGAGGTCCAGTTGGTGAACGAATACCAAGCGCCCATCAAAAAGGGAATGATCTCCACCATCAGGAACGCGAAAAGCACCGGTGCGAGGAATAGCCAGAATATCAGGGAATTCTCCCTTTTCTTGTTCATAATCGCCCCCCAGGCGGCGGAAAAGCCGGGGCCACCCAAGGAGGGCGGCACCGGCTTTTCCGTGTTACTTTTTATTGGCGATCAACGCCTGCTTCATGAGTTCGACGAACTTGGCCTGATTGATCGCGCCTGTGGCGAACTGGTTGTAGAGCGGGGTGAGGGTCTTGTCCCGGAAGTCTCCGGTGAAGTAGTACTGGCTCCAGGAATACACCTTGCCCGCGGCGGACCAAGCCTGGACGGACTGCGAGAGCTGTCCGGTGGGCTGGAGCGTCACGTTGGAGTACGCGGGGATCATGCCGGCGTCGGTGACCATGTAGGCGTGTCCCTCGGGGGTGGCCACAAGGTCTGCAAGGAATTTCTTGGCCGCGGCGAGATTCTTGGAATCCTTGTTGACCGCGTAGAAGGACGGAGCCGCGACGAAAATGCCGTCGGTGTCCTTCGCCATGGAACCGTGGGGAGCGAAAGCCATCTTGAAAGTCGCGTTGGCGCCCTGGATGTTGGGATCGGTCCAGTTGCCCTGGTGCAGGAAAACGGCCTTGCCCGTCGCGAAAGCGCCCACCTGGGAGTCGTAGTTGCCGGTGGTCAGCACGCTCTTGTCGGCGTAATTGAACAGAAGGCCGACCCACTCGGCATAATCGTTCAGGCGCGCATCGTCGACCTTGCCCGCAAGCAGGTCGTTGACCACTGACAGGTCGCCGTAGGGCAGGCCGTTGGCAAGCAGCGAGTTGAAGTTGTGGTGCGCGGTTACCCAGCCCATCTCGACCGCGGCGGCCATGGAAACGACGGAGTTGATGCCGAGCTCGGCTTTCATGGAGTCGAGCTTCGCGAAGGCGGCCTTGTAGGCACCCAGGTTGACGAGCGTCTTCGGATCGATTCCGGCCTTGGCGAGCATGTCGGCGTTATACGCCATGCCCCAGCCTTCGACCGCGACCGGGAAGCCGAAAACCTTCCCGTTGTACTTGAACGCCACCGCGGTCTTGGAAACCCAGGGCTCCGCGGTGAGGTCCAGCGCGAGCGCTTCCCACTCCTTGAAATCTTCCACGCCTCCGAAGCCGAAGAGGTCAGGCATGTCGCCGGCGGCAAAATCCGCCTTCAGCGCCGGGCCGAGACCGCCGGAGGTTCCGCCGATCGACTTGATGGTGACGGTCGTCCCGTTCTTCTCGCCCCAGGCGGCCGCGTATTTCTTGAGCGCCGCGTCGATCTCGGGCTTGCCCTGCGCCAACGTGATCTTTCCGCCCTTGACGAGCTTGCCGTCAGCTCCCGCATCCGCCTTGCCCTTCGCGCATCCGGAAAGGGATACCGTTACTGCGATGGCCGCTGCGATCAATACGCACAGTGTCTTCTTCATATATTCCTCCTTAAGGAATTATAGGGACAGTTTCAAGGGAGCGCCCGATGGGCGCCGGCGGCTTCCCTCCTTCGCCGGTATTATGTCGTCTTGCGCTGTACGACCGAGACTGTGAGCCGGATGGTCTGCAGGGGCCGATCGTTCCTGCCGATCCTTCCCGTCAATGTTTCTGCCGCCAGACAGCCGGATTCGTATAATGACTGACTGATGGTGGACAGCTCCATATAGTCGGCGGCTTCGATGTCGTCGAAACCGAGTATCGCCACATCTTCCGGAATCCGGAGGTTCAGGCTCCGTGCCGCCTTGATCACACCGAATGCAAGCAGGTCCCAGCACGCGAAAATCGCACGCGGCCGGTCGCTTTTCGATAGTAAATCGTAAGCTATCCGGCGCGCGTCCTCAACCGTTCCTTCTCCGAGCACGACGAAATCGTCTCGCAGGCTCTTTCCGGCAGCTTCCATCGCGGAACGGAAGCCTGAAAGGCGCAATTGGCTGGGTTGGAGGGAATACGGAAGGATCTGCCGTTCGCCGATATAGCCGCAGGGTTCGTAGCCCTTGGAAAGGAAATGCTCGGCGGCGAGCCGTCCGCCCGCGACGTTGTCGCATTCGATGCAGGAAAAACGATCGCTGGACTGCTCGATCAAAACCACCGGCAAGCCCGAATGCCGGAGCCATTGGGCGTGCTCGTCTGAGATGCGCATGGACATCACGATGAGCCCGTCAAGGCGTTTCGCGAAAACGCTGGACCGCAGGTAATTGTCCAGGTGCTCCGGCGCATCCACCGCGTAGACGAGCATCTCGTAACTCTCGCGGCGAAGAACCTCGGCGATACCCTGCAGGCGCTGGATGAAGGAAGGCGCGGTGAAGAACGGCGCGAGCACGCCGACCCTCCCGACGCGCCGGAAAGCCCGCGGGCCTGCGTTGCCGTGCCGGATATAGCCGAGTTCGTCCACCGCGGCGCGGATCCTGAGCGCGGTATCGTCGTTCACCTTGTCGGGCGCGTTGAGATAACGGGAAACGGTGGAGATGCTCGTACCGGCCTTCTCCGCGACATCGTATATGGTCGAACCGAATCCTTCCGCCATGATCCCCCGCGCCTTTGGTTGATGAAAGAATAATCATGAAAGTTCTTTCATAGACTAAACCGGTTTTTAGCGCTTGTCAAATGAAAAATGAGAAAATCTTCAGAAAATCTTCAGAAATCGGGACAGGAAAACGTGGACAGATTCCTGGTGAGCGATCGCATGCCGCCTGGCCGGACAGGGTCGCCAAGAAGGACCCTACCCTCTTCGTGAGAAGGCCAGCGGAAGCTTCGTCATACTCGGGAAGGCGGCTGAAATTATTCGGCTTACCCATTCCGCGCCCAAGGCACTTTGCCGCCCTGTGCTCATCGATTTACCGAAACCTCCTTGACAGCTTTGCGGCCCAACGACATTATGACTCATCACTCAGTGAGTCATGAGTCATAATATGGGAAAGCTTCGAAGCGTCAAGAAAGTCCGGACCCGGGAGTCCCTCATAACGGCGGCGATTCGCGTCTTCTCGCGCGATGGATTTCTCGCGGCCCGGACCTCGGAAATCGCCGAAGAGGCGGGACTGGCCCATGGCACGGTATTTCTCCACTTTCCCACGCAGGAGACCTTGACGGCTACCGTGATCGAAGAATGCGGGCTGCGCATCGCGGCCCGGATCCACGAGCTCGCGGAACGCGGCGCAGGGGTACGGGAGGTGCTCGATGCCCATCTTAGGGGAATCGGCGAATTCGAGGCCTTCTACGCTCGACTGGCGATCGAGGGCCCCCTCCTCCCGGCTCGAGCCAGGAACAGCATCCTGGGCATCCATTCCGCCCTCTCGTTCCACATGGGCGAGGCTTCGGAACGAGATCAAAAGGCCGGGATCATTCGACCGATACCCATGTATTTCCTTTTCAACACATGGATCGGCTTGGTCCACTATTACCTCGCGAATAGGGAGCTTTTCTCGCCGGGCGGATCGGTGATAGGGCGTCGGGGAGCGGAACTTATCGAGAATTTCATGAACATGATCGGTAGTGGCGGATCAAAGGAGGAAGCGGAATGACCGAACGGAATCCGATGCGATGGACGAGGCAACTCATTCATATCGGGATGAAGGCCTCGCAGGGAGACGGGGGCGCTGAATGACGGGCATGAGACTTTGCGTCGCCTGCGGAATGCCCATGAAAACAGCCGCCGACTTCGCGATGGGCGATACAGAAAAGGATTATTGCGTCCATTGCGCGCGGACCGACGGATCGATGCAATCCTACGGCGAGAAGGCGGCGTCCCTGGCGGCCTTCCTGGTGATGACCCAGGGTCTCGACGGGGGGGCGGCCCTGGAAGCCGCGAAAGGCATGATGACGAGGCTCCCGGCATGGAAGGGCGTGGGGGGGATCGCATGACGAGCGTTCGCGACCTGGCGAACATCGGGTCGGTCGTCGCGGCCGAGCTCGAGTCGGTCGGGATCGAGACCGCCGAAGAGCTTCGCGCCCTCGGCAGCGTCCGAGCCGGGATCGTCTTGAAGGCGAACCATTTCCACGTCTGCGCGAGCAAGCTCTACGGCCTTGAAGGCGCGATCCGCGGCGTCAGATGGCATGATATACCCGAGGACGAGAGGCGTCGTTTGCGACGGGAACTCGAAGGCTTCGGCGGCGATTCGCAGGGCTGAAGGCACGCGCGAAAAGCGACTGGACTTCGAATATTCCTGATTGATTTGAATATGCAAGCGTCCGAAATAGTCGCGGAGGAGTAGGAAATATGGCCTCCACGCGATAGGGTATCGGTCATTCGGCAAAGTCAAGGAGCATGGAATATGAAAAGAAACCGTTCGGTCCTCGCGTTCGCGGCGCTTCTCGTCCTGGGCGCCTTCTCTTCGGTATCCGCCCAGGAAAGATCCGAAAAAGCCTGGTGGGGCAGTTATTATATGCCGGGCAACCTCAGCGCCTCCGTTTTCGCGGGCGGGAGCTCGTATCCGAGCGTCGGCATCTATCCGCAAGCCGAAATCTTCCTGTTCAAGGCCCACTTGTGGGGCCTTTTCCCCATGGACATCGCGGCAGCGGGCATAGGCAGCCTCCAGGCGGGCTTCGGAGACCCAGGCTACGCCAGCGCCGGCGCGGGCGCCATGGCTACCTTCCACTTCGGGTTCCGCGGGACCGGACTGGAAACGTTCGAGGGCTACCTGGACCGCGCCGATTACTTTTTCGGCCTGGGCCTCGGTTACGACGCCGCGTCGGACGAAGCCTACCGCTCGGGGCTCCAGTTCATTTCGAACTCCGGCATCCGTTACTTCCTTGACGACCAGCTTGCCCTGTCCCTCGCCTGGCAGTACTGGGGCGGCAGCAATTTCACCCTCGGCGCGACCTGGAAAATTGGGCCGAAGGAAGAAATCGACGAAACCAGGCGGCCCATGGCGGCCCTGAAGGAAAACCTGGCGCTCACCCAATTCCAGGCCCTGTACCTGAGCCAGCTCGCCTACGGCGGCTACGCCTTTGACGATTCGGGCTTCAAGGACGGTTCTTCTGTCGTATGGAAGACAGTCTCGGTTGACGGAACGGACGGCAAGGGCAAAAAAACTGAGTGGACAGTCGAACGCGCCCTTCTGAAGACCCTGGCGGACGGTTCCAAGTGGTGGAAATTCCGCTTTGAATCGGACGGCGACATCCTGGTCTACGAATTCCTCGCAGGAAAGGACGGAATGCTCGCAAAACTCCGCCACCGCGCTTCGCCCGACGCCAAGGTCGAGGAAATCACGCCCGACGCCGAGGCCTGGGGCGGCAACCTCACCGCTTGGAACGAGGAAGGCTGGAAGCCATTCGAAAAAGGGTCCGAGACCGTGAAGGTCGCGGCCGGCTCCTTCACGACCAGCGCGCTCAAGCTCCAGGACAAGGACTCGGCGACATCCTATTCATGGTGGGTTTCCAAGGACGTTCCCGGCTATCTGGTGAAGATGAGCCTGAAGGACGCCGACTCAAGCGTGGAAGGCGAACTCGTCGCGATCCGCGCGAACGCGCGGACCGAACTCGGTTCCTTCTAAAAATCAGTAGCTGAAGCGCGACCAGCTGAAACGCGACTCCGGGGAGAGCCTATCGTTGCCGATAGCGCTCGCCTTGGAGGGGCGTCCTTCAGGCGGCCGCAATGATTCGACCCTCATCCGGCGCTGCGTTTTTCCCGTGACCTTTCTGGAAATACTATCCGGAACCGGGTTCCGGGCCCCGGTTCCACCGTAATGGTCCCATTAAGTTGCCCTATCGCCGTATAGGCGAGCTGGATGCCGAGCGTTTCCATCTTGGCCGGATTGAATCCGGCGGGAAGACCGATGCCGGTATCGGCGATGCCGAGGATGTAGTTTCCCGCTTCACGGTACATCGATACCGTGACGCGCCGCATGCCGGCCCAGCCCTCCGGGAAAGCATGGCTTATGGCGTTCGTTACGAACTCGTTGATCGCAAGGCCGCAGGGAACGGCGCTTTCGATAGGCAGACAAACCTCGGCGACTTCGTTCGAGAATAGGATGGGGCGGGAATCCGGAGTGTTAAGATCGCGCCCGGCGAGGAGGTCATCGACATATTTTCTGAAATCGATGCTCGCGAGGTCGGGAGAAAGGTAGAGGTCTTCATGTACTATAGCCATGGAGGCGATCCGACCCTGGCAGCGCCTGAAAATTTCCGCCACGGCGGTATCGGAGACGCTGTCCGCTTCCAAATTCAGGATACTGGCGATTACCTGCAGGTTGTTTTTCACCCGGTGGTGGATCTCCCGGAGAAGTTCGCTTTTTTCATCCAGAAGGAGCCGAAGCCGCTCCTCGGCGAGTTTCCTTACGGCGATGTCATCCGCCAGGTCTTTGTTCGCGGCAGCGAGTTCGGAGGTGCGCTCATCGACGCGCCGTTCGAGCAGATCGTTCGCCTCGCGGAGGTTTTTCGTAAGCTCCGCGATCCGGAGGTGGACTCCTACCCGGGCAAGCACTTCCCCGCGGTTGAAAGGTTTCGTCACGTAGTCCACGCCGCCCGCTTCGAAGCCCTTCACCTTGAACTCGGTCTCCGAGAGCGCGGTCATGAAGATGACGGGTATTTCGGCGGTCTCCGGATCGGCCTTCAGGCACCGACAGGTCGCGTATCCGTCCAGTCCCGGCAAGAGGACATCCAGGAGGATGAGATCGGGGCGAGCGTAGCGCGCGCGTTCGATGCCGCTTTCGCCGTCTTCCGCGACGAGGATAGAAAGATCGGTGCCCTTGAGGTACTCGGAGAGAAGGGCAAGATTCCTCGCATCGTCGTCGATAACGAGGACGGCTTGGCGTTTGGGCAATGCCTCGCCCGCTGATCGGTCCTTCATCTATCGCCTCCGCCGACTTCCTCAAGAAGCGTAAGTATGGTCTTGGCTCTGAATCCTTCCGCCAATGCGCGAATCCGACCGGCGAAGGCCGCGAATGAAGGTTCGCCGAGCTTCGCGGCGTCGGCCCACTCGATGATCGACCTCATGTCGCCCCGTTTCGCGAAATCGACGAGTTCGCTCAACGCTTCCGGAGGAATTCCTTCGGGAGCCGCGTCGGACTTTCCCTCGATCCCGTGATCCGGATAATCGCCCGCCGCGTCGGAACGGATCCACTTCAGGGTAAGCCCGGTTTCGAGCGCGGCAAGCAATTCTCCGAATTTTACGGGCTTCCGGATGTATCCGTCGCAGCCGGCTATCACGCTGCGTTTCATATCCTCCCGGAAAGCGCTCGCCGTAACCGCGATGATGACGATCCCCGCGAGTTCGGGGATTTCGCGGATTCGCTTCGCGGCGGCCGCACCGCCCATCACCGGCATGCGGAGATCCATCAGGACGAGTTCCGGACGGCTCTCCCCCGCACGCGCGACAGCTTCCCTGCCGTCGGCGGCTTCGCCGAGCACGAAGCCGAGCGGAGCGAGCATGTCGCGGAGCACGGCCCGGTTGTCCGCATGATCGTCCACGATGAGTATCCTCCGCCTCGGACCCTCATAACCGACGATTCCGGCGTCCCATCCGGCATTCGCGCCCGCGGGCGGCCCGACGACGGGAAACGGGAGTTCGAACCAGAAGTAACTTCCCTTCCCGGGCTCGCTCGCGACCGTGATATCGCCCCCCATCGCGCGGACGAGGGCCCTGCTGATCGGAAGTCCCAACCCGGCGCCTTGGCCGCGGTAATGGTCGGTGCCGAATTGGACGAAAGGTTCGAATATTTGTTCGAGAGCGTCGGGCGGGATGCCAACGCCGTCATCCTCGACTCCGAAGCGGAACAAGGCGGAATCCGCGCCGTTCGTCATCGCGGACGCGGAAACGGCGAACCTGACCGACCCCCGCTCGGTGAACTTGATCGCGTTCCCGAGCAGGTTGAGAAGGACCTGCCTGAGCCGCGTCTCATCGGCGCGGACCGCGGAGGGCAGAACGGCGTCCGGACGGAAGGCGAAATTTATCCCTTTGCTTTCGGCGCGCATCGAGGCGATTCCGGCGACCCCTTTCAGGAACGGATACAGAGCGAAGTCCGTCGGATTCAGCACGAGCTTATTCGCTTCTATCCGGGAAATGTCGAGGATGTCGTTGATGAGGGTGAGCAGATGCTCTCCGCTCTGCTCGATCGTGTCCACGGCGAATTCGCCGGCCGGCTCCAGGACGCCGCTGCGTTTCATGATCTGCGCGTACCCGAGGATCGCGTTGAGCGGCGTGCGGAGCTCATGGCTCATATTGGCCAGGAACTCGCTTTTTGTCCGGCTCGCGTCTTCAGCGGCTTCCTTGGCGGCCCTCAGCTCGTCGGTACGATCGCTTATCATTTCTTCAAGGTGATCGCGGTGTTGCTTCAAAGCTTCTTCCACCCGTTTTTGATCGGTTATGTCGAACAGGATGCCTTGCGTGCCGACGATTTTGCCGTCCGAGTCAAAGACGGGCATCCTGATGACGTGCATGCACTGGATCGCGCCGCCGGCGCCGGGATATTCCTCATCCGTCTCCACGATTTCGCCTGTCCGCAATATGAGTTGATGAGCTTCCTCGCCCTGCAAGGCGTATTTGACCGCTTGCCCGCTCTCGCCCCGCCTTTCGAATTCAAGTTCGGCGACCTCCATGGGCTTCCTGCCCAGGAGGTCCTCCGCTTTCATGCCCTTGAGCCGGCAAAACATGGAATTGACCATGACATACCGGTTTTCGATATCCTTGCGGAAAACCGGGCTGGGCAATTGTTCAACGAAAGAACTGTAAAGCGCCTGCGATTCGCGAAGCGCCTCCTCCGCCCGTTTACGTTCGGCGCGGGCGCGGAGGACTACGATGCCGAACGCCAAATCGCCGGCCAGCTCCTCAAGCAAGCGTATTTCTTCAGCTGTGAAGGCGTTGGTCTCAGCGGAATAAATATTGAGCGCGCCGAATGTTTTTGCTTTCTCGTCCTTCAACGGAAGAGCGATGGTCGAGCGGTAGCCGCGCTTCAATGCGTTTTCGTGCCAGGAGGCGGCCCTCGGGTCAATCGATAAATCCTGGATCCATGAGCTTTCTCCGTTCCGGATCGCGGTACCGGTGGGACCATGTCCGCGTTCCGTGTCGGCCCAAGTGATGTCGGCGTCCGCGAGATATCCGGCTTCATTCCCGGCCCAGGCGATGGGTCGTACGGCTTTGTCTTCATCGTTCCCGGCGTATCCCACCCAGGCCAAGCGGTAATCCGCTTCTTCGCAAATGATACGGCAGATTTCATTGAGAAGGGTCTGCTCGTCGACCGCCCGCATCAGGATCTGGTTGCAGTCGCTGAGAGCCCGAAGTTCGCGGTTCAAATGGCGCTGCGCCGCCTCCGCCCGCTTTCGCTCGGTAATATCGCTGCCCAAGCCCGCCAGACCGATAATGACGCCGTTTTCATCGCGCAGCGGGATCTTTGTCCGCATATACCATCGTTCCGGGCCCGGCTCGAACGGCGGGGTATTTTCATCGTTCAGGAGCGGTATTCCGGTGCTCATGATTTCTTCTTCTTCGTCGGCGAATCGCTTCGCAAGATCCGGCGGAATGAAATCCTCGTCCCGCTTCCCGATCACTTCGTCCATGCTTCGCGCGTTCAGGGCACGGACGACCAAGTCATTGACGAGCAGGAACCTGCGGTCGCGGTCTTTCAGGTATACTTCCTCCAGCATATTGTCCACCAGCGTACGCAATAGCATACGCTCGCGCGACAGCCCATCCTCCGCGCGCTTGCGCTCGGCGCGGGCGCGGAGGACCACGATGCCGAACGCCAGATCGCCGGACAATTCCTGCAGCAACCTGAATTCGTCCGGCGTGAAGGCGTTGGGCTCCGCGGAAAAAATCGCGAGCGCACCGAACGGCTTTGCGCTTTCATCTTTCAGGGGAAGTGCGATAACGGAACGGAAACCGTGCCGCAAAGCGTCCTCGCGCCAGGCGGCGGCCTGCGGATCGGTTGACAAATCCTGAATGCAGACGCTTTCCCCGCTTCGTACGGCATTGCCGACAGGACCGCGCCCGCGCTCCGCGTCGGCCAAGGAGGCGTCGGCGTCAGCGCGATATCCTGATTCTTTCCCGGCCCGGGCGACGGGTCGTACGGTCTCGGCTTCATCTCCATCGACGTACCCCACCCAGGCCAAACTATAATCAGCTTCTTCGCAAACGATACGGCAGACGTCGTCGAGCAGGCTCTTCTCGTTTTCAGCCCGCATCAGAACCTGGTTGCAGCTGCTGATGGCCCGCAGTTCCCGATTCAATCGGCGCTGCGCCTCTTCCGCCCGCTTCCGCTCTGTGATGTCGGTGATGAATCCCTCTATGTATATCAGAACGCCTGAGGCGTCCCGGACGGATCGCGCGCTGATGGATGCCCAAAGCTCGCTCCCGTCTTTGCGGCGGAGGAGGGCGTCTTTGCCGAGCGATGTCCCGCGTTCGCTCAACTCCGCGATTATGGCGTCGCGGTCCCCGCTATGAACGTAGAGCTGGCGCCGGATATCCGTAAAGAATTCGATCACCTCGGCCGTTGAACCGTATCCGAGCATCCGCGCAAGGGCGGGATTCGCTTGAAGTATCTTGCCGTCCACAGACGTCCGGAACATGCCCTCTATCGCATTTTCGTAAATGCTCCTGTATTTTTCCTCGCTCTCCCTGAGTCCGGCGAGCGTCAGCCGTATCCGTTCGGTCATGATATTGAAGGTGTCGGAGAGGATGCCGATTTCGTCGCGGGAATGCGCCCCGGTTCTCGCCGCGGGAACGTCGCCCATCATCGCTTCGGCCGCGCGGATCATACGGCGAACGGGGGCGGCGATGCTTCCGGCTACCGCTGCGCCGAAAAGAGCTACAAGGATGGTCAGGCCGAGACCCGCGATAGCCATCGTCGCCGTCATGCGCGCGCGACCCGCATTCAGGAAAGAACGGTAAACCTGAAGCTCGTCCTCGTAGACGCCGGTGCCGATGACCCAGTCCCAGGGTTCGTAGTAGGCGAGACGGGCGACTTTCCAGCGCGGCGCGGACTCTCCGGGATTCTGCCAACGGTACCGTATGGTATCCAATTTGCCTGGACCGAGCGCGAGCGCCTTCGCGATTATTTCACGGACCACGAAGCGCTCATCGCTGTCCTTCTGGTTCCAGATATCCTCCCCGTCGCGGGCGCCGTACTGCGAAATGACGTAGCGACCCCGATTTTCGCCTTTGCCGGTAAGGACATAGCAATACCCGGTCCTGCCCAAGCTGATGGAAAGGATCGCTTGCCGTATCCGCGATTCCGCGCTCTCCTGCTTCACGCCGACGTAGAGCATTCCGATGATGCGTCCGTCGCGGGCTTTGATGGGTTCGTAGGCGGTCAGGTACCATGCGTTGACGACGAAAGCCCTTCCGCGGTACGTCTCTCCCCGAAGAACCGTTTCGGTGACGGGATTCGCCGAGCCGTCGGTGCCGAGCGAAGGGATGTAGGTCCCAATCGCCCGCAATCCGTCCGACCCGAGCACGTTGGTCGCGACGCGGAGCATATCGCCTGCGTCGTTCATGCGCTGGAAAATGGTCACGGTGGCGCCGGACAGTTCCGCCGCATCATCGATGACGGCCGTCGTAACCCGCGGGTCCGCATTCTTGCCGAGCCAGGCTCCTCCCGCCGTCATCCGGGGCAGGCGGATCGTACGCGTCTTCCCATCGAGTTGATTGACCGCTTCCCAGTCGGTTTCCCGCCCGGAAAGGTCGACCCGGCCGGCTTCCGAGAGAATCCTCCGGGCTACGTTGAGATTGAAGGAAACCAGCTGGCGGACCGCTTCGTCCTCATTCCGCACAAGATTGTAGACGCCCGTGGTGATATGGTCGAGGTCGGCGTTTATGAGCGCGTCCACCTCTTTCTGGGCGAGATTATTGTAGTCGGCGGAAAGCCGGGCGGCCAGGACGGCGAGCGCCAGCGCGACGAGCAACGCGCTCGCGGCGCCGAGAAGCGTAATCTTCGCGTCAAGCCTGAAGCCGGATAGCGGATTGCCCATATGCACTTTTCTGCCGATTGCCCGCGGCAGACGGATGTTTAACCAGCTTTTCGGGCTGCGTTTCAATTATAGCACCGAAGGCGAAATACGCAATGTTCCATACTGCGGGAGAGGACCGCCTGACGGGCGCCCGCCCTTCCCTTCGACCCGCTCCCAATCATAAGAATCGGGTACGGATCAAAAATGCGCCGGTATTCCGCCTCTTGATGAAGCGCCCGTTCGGGACTATATATTGCAAAGCTATATATACTGATCGGAGGACTCCCGCATGAACGCCAGCATCCTCGCACTCATCGGCCCTGACGGCGTCCGGCTGGAAATCCCCGCGCTCGCCCCGGAGAAGTCGCTCCCTGTCGAGAGCGCGCTCGACGCGATCAGGCGCGTAGATCCGGCGGCGCTGGACGCGCCCTGCGGAGGCGCGGGGACCTGCGGCAAATGCCGGGTGCGCGTGGTCTCCGGCGACGCGGGGCCGGTGGACGCGGAGGAACAGCGACATCTTTCGGGCGCCGAGCTCGCCGCGGGGATAAGGCTGGCCTGCAGGATCCTGCCGCGCGGAAAGCTCGAACTCGCCCACGTCGCCGCTGGCGGAAAGGCCGCCATCCGGGAGACTTTTTCGGCCATCGAGGGGCAGGTCGATCCCATCCACGACGGGAAGGGAACGTACGGAATCGCGGTGGACATCGGAACGACCACGGTCGCGGCCTACCTCGTGGACTTCGACGCCGGGAGCGTTGTCGCTTCGGCCTCCCGCCTGAACCGCCAACGCTCGTTCGGCGCCGACGTCATCGCCCGCATCGACTACGCCGGCCGCGGCGAGGCCGAGCTCGAAGAACTCGCATCCCTCGTCCGCGCGGACGTACGCGAACTCGCGGACGGCCTTCTTTCGGCCGCGGGCGCGCGGCCCGAGGCGCTGAGGGCGATATCGGTCGTCGGCAACACGATCATGCTGCACCTTTTCGCCGCCGTCGATCCCTCCCCCATCGCGGTGGCGCCCTTCACGCCCGTATTCACGGAACTCCGCCGATCCGGCGCCCGGGACTACGGCCTGCCCTACGACCGGGCGGAACTCCTGCTCGCTCCTTCGGTCGCGGGCTACGTGGGAGCCGATATCGTCGCCGGCATACGCGCTACGAACCTCGCGGGCAGAACGGAGCTGACCCTCCTTCTGGATCTGGGTACCAACGGGGAGATGGCCCTCGGCGACCGCGAGGGAGTGGTCGCCTGCGCCACAGCCGCCGGCCCTGCCTTCGAGGGCGCGGCCATATCCTGCGGCACTGGAGGCGTGGCCGGGGCGGTGGACTCGCTGTTCTGGGAGGACGGCGTCCTTGAATGGACGACCATCGGCGGCGGAGATCCCATCGGCATCTGCGGCTCGGGCATCATCGACGCGGCCGCGTGCCTGGTGGAAGCCGGGATCGCCGACGATACGGGAGCCCTCGCCGAGCCCTGGAACACGGAAGGCTATCCCCTGACGGCGGGCGCGGCGAGCGCGGCGGGTGCGACGGACGCCGGCGCGGCGGGCGCGGCGGGTGCGAGCGCGGCGGGTGCGGCGGGCGCGGCGGGCGCGGGCGCTGCGGGTACGGGCGCGCCGGGTGCGGCGGGTGCGAGCGCGGCGCTCCGTTTCACCCAGGCCGACGTCCGCCAAATCCAGCTGGCCAAGGCCGCGGTCGCGGCAGGCATCGCCTCCCTGCTGGACGAGCGGGGCGATACGGTCGACGACATAGCCGCGGTGTACCTGGCCGGCGGCTTCGGCAGCTACCTCCGTCCCGAGTCGGCGGCTACCATCGGCCTCATCCCGGCCGCCCTCCTCCCCAAGGTGGACGCCGTCGGGAACGCTGCCGGGCATGGCGCCGTCCGCATGCTCCTGTTCAAGGGAGAAGCCGAGCGCATGCAGGAGCTCGCCCGCTCCATCCGTTATGTCGAGCTTTCCCGATCCGACTTCTTCCGCGACCGCTTCGTGGAGGAGCTTTTCTTCCCCGTCCCCGCGCAGGAAGGCGCGCAGGAAGGCGCGCAGGAAAGCGCGCAGGAAAGCGCGGAAGCGGAACCTACGTGAAAGGGGTCCTGGACCGGGCGGCGGAGGCGGCCGCCTCGTACCGCGCGGTCGCGGGAGTCGCCTGCCGCGTGCTGGATGCGGAGGGCCTGCCTTGGCCGCATCCGGTCCGCGCCGGGGATGCAGGCGCCGGGGGGACTGAGCCCGATCCGATCGGCTGCCCTGTCTGTCCCTGGCCGGGGAACGCGCCGCCCTGTCCGGAAGTCCACCGTGACGCCGCCCTGCAGGCCCGGCGCTTCGTCGGGACCTACATCTACCTCTGCCCGGTCGGCTTTTTGTACTGGGCGAGCCCCCTGCTGGACTCGGGCAGGCATGCGGGCATCCTCATGGGGGGCCCGGTGCGCACCATCGACCGGGAGGATGCGATCGCGTCGGCGCTCGCCGCGGCGACCGCTTCGGCGACCGCGTCGGCGACCGCTTCGGCGGCCGCGAAGGGCGGCTCGGGGTCGGAGGCGGATATCGCCGCCCGCGTCGATTCGGTGCCGTTCAGCACGAGCGAGCGGGTTCAGGCCCTCGCCCTGATACTCTCGGCCCTCGCCGAGCGCGCCTCGGAGGGCGGCCAGGATGAGTTCGAGGACGCCCGCCGCCGCACCGAACAGCAGGCCCGCATATCCGAGGAAATCCACGAAACCAAAAGGCGCGGCGCCTCCGGCGAACGGATATCCGGCTATCCCCTTGAGAAGGAACGCGCCCTCCTCGCCTCCATCCGGAGGGGCGACGAGACTTCCGGCCGGAAGATCCTGAACGAGTTGCTCGGCATCGTCTTCTTCGCCGATTCGCCCCATTTCGAACTGGTGCGCTTCCGCGCGGTGGAACTCCTGGTGCTGCTCTCCCGCGCGGCGATGGAAGCGGGCGGCGACGCGGACGGCATACTCGGCGCGAACTACCGCTACCTCAGGCGCATCCAGGACGCGTCGGACCAGGAAGAGCTCGCCGCGTTGCTGAGCGCCTCGCTCGAACGCTTCTCCCGCCTCGCCTTCGCCTTCCGCGGCCTGAAGCATTCCACCGCCCTGCGCAAGGCCGAACGCCATGTCCGCGAGAATCTCGCGGGCACGCCCGCCCTCGCCGACGCGTCCGCCGCCGCGGGTTTGTCCCCGTCCTACTTCTCAACCGTTTTCAAGGAGGAGACCGGAGAGGGCTTCTCGGACTTCGTTAACCGCCTGCGCGTGGAAAAGGCCGCCGACCTGCTGACCGGCTCGGAACTCAGCCTCGCCGACATCGCGCTTTCCTGCGGTTTCGGCGAGCAGAGCTGGTTCTCCAAGGTCTTCAAGCGCCGCATGGGCGTTTCCCCCGGCCGCTACCGGGATGCGGGCGGGAGGGGCTTCTCCGAGGCGGAAGAAATACACGAAGGCGCGGATGAGAACGAAACACGAGCTTCGTCGTAATATCCGCCAAAACGTCGAAAGATAATACAATACAAGGCCGCATTACGATCGTATCGTGAGTTCAACGTTTCGAACTATGGAGGACTCAAGTATGGTCGATCTTGGTTTGGTTTCCGAGAATTTGCAGAAAGGCCGCGCGAAGGATGTCGAAGCCCTGGTCGCGCAGGCATTGTCGGAGAACATCGGCGCCCGCGACATACTCGAGAAGGGCCTCATGGCCGGCATGAGCATCGTCGGCGTCCGCTTCAAGAACAACGAGGTTTTCGTGCCCGAAGTTCTCATCGCCGCCCGCGCCATGAACGCTGGGATGAGGGTGCTGAAGCCCGCCCTCGTGTCCGCGGGCGTCGAAGCCCGCGGCACCGTCGTGCTCGGCACGGTCAAGGGCGACCTCCACGACATCGGGAAAAACCTCGTCGGCATGATGATGGAAGGCGCGGGACTCCGCGTCGTCGATCTCGGCACCGACGTGGCGGCCGAACGCTTCGTAGAAGCCGCCAAGGCGGAGAAGGCCAACGTCATCGCCTGCTCGGCCCTCCTGACGACCACCATGACCCAGATGAAGAACGTGGTGCAGGCCGCGGAAGCCGCCGGAATCCGCGGCTCCGTGAAAATCATGGTCGGCGGAGCCCCCGTCACCGACAGCTTCTGCGCCTCCATCGGCGCCGACAAGTATTCCGCCGACGCCGCCACCGCGGCCGAGGTCGCCGCCTCCTTCTGCCTCGCATAAGAATCGCCGGAACCGGCGAGGATGGCGGCCGCCTTCCTCGCCGCTCTCCGTCCCGCTTCGATCCGATCGCCGTCATATCAACCAATCCCGGAATCAGGAGTGAACCATGACAGGTTTGCAGCTCATGAAAGACGTCTTCGCCCATAAGCCGACCGAACGCGCCCCCTGGGTGCCCTTCGCAGGAGCCCACGCGGGCAAGCTCATCGGAAGGAGCGCGCGCGAAACCCTGAGCGACGTCGACATCCTCGTGAAGGCCCTGCTGGAGGTCAACCGGATGTACAGGCCCGACGGCCAGCCGGTCATGTTCGATCTGCAGATCGAAGCCGAGATCCTCGGCTGCAAGCTGGTATGGGCGGAAGACGGCCCGCCCTCGGTCGCGAGCCATCCCCTGGCGGAAACGATGGCCATCCCGACACATATACCCGCTGAGACCGAAGGCCGCATTCCGCTCGCCCTTGAGGCGATGCGCCGCATGAAGAAAGCCGTCGGGGACACGACCGCGCTGTACGGCCTGGTGACCGGACCGTTCACCCTCGCGTCCCACCTGCGCGGGACCGAGTTCTTCATGGACATGATGACGGAAACCGACTACGCCCATTCCCTGCTTGCCTACGCCAACGAGGTCTCCATGACCGTCGCGCGCTACTACGCGGAGACCGGCATGGACGTGATCGCGGTCGTCGATCCGTTGGTAAGCCAGATTTCTCCGGCCCACTTCGCCGAGTTCATGGAAAAACCCTTCGCCGAATTGTTCGCGGCCATCAAGCGGGCGGGAGCGTACAGCTCCTTCTTCGTCTGCGGGAACGCCACCATGAACATCGAGCCCATGTGCCTGACCAAGCCCGACTGCATCTCGGTAGACGAGAACGTCAACCTGGCCAAGGCCAAGGCGATCACCGACCGCTACGGAGTCGTGATAGGCGGCAACCTTCCACTTACCACCGTGATGCTGCTGGGGAACCAGCAGGACAACATGAAGGCCGTCGTGGACCTCATGGATACCCTGACGCCCGGAAACTGGATCGCCGCCCCCGGCTGCGACATGCCCTACGACACGCCCATCGAAAACTGCGTGGCCGCGGGCCAGGCCGTCCGGGAGCCCGAGCAGGCCCGCGCGATGATCGCGCACTATACCGCCCCGGACCTCAAGTTCGAAGGCGCCCTCCCCGACTACAAGCATCTGGCAAAACCGCTCGTCGAAGCCTTCACCCTGGATTCGGCCACCTGCGCGGCCTGCGCCTACATGCTGGCCGCGGCGGTCGAAGCGGTGAAACAGATGGACGGCGCTGCGGATCTGGTCGAATACAAGTTCACCGTCAAGCAGAACATCGCCCGTTGCGTGGCCATGGGCGTGAAACAGTTGCCGAGCCTGTACATCGACGGGGAACTCGCCTATTCGTCCATCATCCCGCCAGTCGAAGAACTCGTAGGCAGGATCCGGGAACGGATCAAGGCCTAGGCGAGGCCATGGCGATCTCGCCCGCGGGAGCGGACCTCGCGCTTGTCACCGGCTTCCTCGGCTCGGGGAAGACGACCGTCCTCAACGACGCGCTCTCGGGCCTCGCAGGCCGGCGCGTCGCCGTCGTGGTCAACGAATGGGGAAAGACCGGCGTGGACGGAGCCCTCCTGCGCGATCCGGCGGGTTTCGGCATCACGGAGTTGGCCGGCGGCCAGATCTTCTGCGCCTGCGTCGCCCCCGCGTTCATGAATGCGATAGGGCGCCTTGTCGAATTGGGGAGCGAACTCATCCTGGTCGAGACTTCAGGCCTCGCCAAGCCCTCCACCCTGGCCACCCTCGTCGCTGAAGTCCGGCGGCGCGCCGGCGGCGCGCTGCGCTACGCGGGACTCGCCTGCGTGGTGGACGCGACCCGGTTTTCCACCCTCCGCGCCGTCGCTCTGGTGGTCGACGAGCAGGTGGCCTACGCCAACCGTTTCGTCATCGCCAAGGCGGACCTCGCGGATGCGGCAACTCTGGACTCCATCAGCGCTATCCTGCTTGCCGCCAGGCCCGGGGCGCCCATCGTCCTGCGTTCGGGGCGCCCCGTCGGACCTGATGCACTGCTGGGTCCGGCTGCGGCTGGGGCTGGGGCTGCGGTCACGGCTGCGGAGCCGGGCTTGCAGACCGGCATTCCGCCCTCCGACCCGCGCTGGGCCGGTTGGGGCCCGGGAGGCCGGCCGAGATCCGTCACCTTGCTGTCATCCGCTCGGGTCGGACGGGATGGCCTGTCGGCCTTCCTGCATTCCGTCGCGGGCGAGACCTTCAGGATCAAGGGTTTCGTGGAACTGGAAGACGAAGAGGGACGGACGCTCGTCGACTGCGTGGGGGACCATGTTTCTTTCCGCCCCTTTCCGGCCGCCGGGATTGGGTCAGGGTCAGGGGCCGGGGCCGGGGCCAGAGCCGGAGCCGGGGCCAGGGCCGGTTCCGTGTCCGGGTCCGGAAAAGCGTCCGATCCGGCACTGACCCTCATCTGGAAAGGAGACGGCATCCCCTCCACGGAGCTCGCGGCGGGCTGGGAGCGTGCGACCGGAACCCCCGCAAGAATAATCCCATGAACGCCGACGGCTGGAGGAAGGTCGAGATCGAAAATTGGCGGCCGCCCCTGGATTATCTGGAGCGGAGAGTCCGGCTGGAAAGCTGCCCGGATCTGGCGGACGAATTCCGTGAACTCGTTGCCGAAGCCGCATGCGTCGCCCGCCCCCGAGCGGCC
>Ga0209727_1000330_pt1 | contig 55419 bp, 56 predicted proteins | sample RifGroC1_FD_183995 | JGI IMG/M metagenome (GOLD analysis project Ga0209727, IMG submission 183995) | Groundwater microbial communities from Rifle, Colorado, USA - Groundwater C1 (SPAdes) (version 2) | ecosystem: Environmental > Aquatic > Deep subsurface > Groundwater | place: Rifle, Colorado... | reverse complement strand
CGCGCCTATGAGTTTATAACCAAAGTAAGCAATCCGGCAGGATACACAGGCAAATCATTTAGAAAGGAATTCCAGGATCTCTACTACGAATTATGGCAGAGTGTTCCTGATAAAAGAGCATTAATTGTAAAAGCAGTTCGTAACATGCCTGCAGGATTATCAATAAGAGCAACTCTGGAGGATACACAAAGAAACGAAATCGTAAAAGCATTAGGTGGAGAAAATGCAAAAACACGACTCGGCAGAGTTGCAGAACTAACAGATGCTGACTTGGTGGCAGTTGCAATGGAAAAAAACATCAAGGTAACTTCATCAAAACCAACTGAGGCAGAAGCATCACTGTCACAAACAGAGATCCTTAAATCGATGCGCTCAGGTACGGGAGAATTCAAACCAGGAGAGCTATACACTCAAAAAGGACAACCACAAGCAAATAAAATCATAATCTCCGGCAGTGATAAAGAAGGTAATATCCTTGGGGATTATATTCATAGTGGGCTTCTATCACCTGCTAAATTTAAACATGAAGAACTTGAACCATTAAAGGTAGACGAAAAAACAATTGATTTTGTATTATCACGATTTGGCATTAGTAAACCTCAGTCCGCAGCAACTACTGTAAAACCAATAGACAAATTCACTCCAGCTGACCAGAAAGCTGCCAAAGCAGAAGAAATCAGGATGAAATACCGACCAGAGGAACAGGAACTTCTTGATGCAGAGCGGGTAGAAAGTGTCGGAGAAATAATGCAAAAGATAAACTTCAAAGAAAGAATTGCAAAAAGAGTGAATGCTCCAACTACACCAAGAACTGATGAACTAAAAGATGTACCTCCAGGCAAACCTCCACGACCTCCAGGAGAATCAACTTTATTTGATTCAGACCCTCAGCCTGACGGCAGCGCACTCAGCGCAATCGATGCGATGGTAGGCAAAAAATCAGCAATAAGAAATGTTGGTGAAAAGATAACCGGAGCAATTAAATCATTTCCCCGTTTATTTACAGACAGATTCGCAGCCATTAGAAAATTTGAAAATGATGTAAGCAAACTACAGGGACAGCCAATAGATATAAACTCCAGCCCTTATGTAGCAGCCAGAATGTACGCCGGAAGATTCGGAATTGTTGAAGGAAACTTCAGAGACTTACAAAAGATAGTAGAACCAGTAAGAAAATTAAGACCTGACTTCACCCGATTTGTTCTGGCACAACGTGCCATTGAAAGAGCAGAAAGAGGCTTTCAAAATCCAGCAGGAGTAACGCTGGAAACTGCAGAGCAGGCGCTGATGGAACTGAAAGTAAAAGTAGGAGAAAAAGCGTACCAACAATTTGAACAGGCTGGGCAAAATATCCAGGACTGGTCCATAAACGCAATTTTAAAACCGATGCGGGATACCGGAATTCTTGGCAAAGAAGCGTTCAACGCTATAACTGAAAAGAATAAGCACTGGATGCCATTCCATGTATTAGATTACCTGCCGAGTCCGGAGCAGGCAGACAAAATGATGGTCGGAAGTGAGACATTCTCAGTAAGTAAGCAAGGAGTGGTAAAAGCGCTCGAAGGAACAGAAAAAATAATCAGAGATCCTTTTGAATCTATTCTCGACAATCTTACAAAAGCAGTCTCACTCACTAAAAGAAATGAGGTAGCACGCAAAGTTATAGACCTTCGCAATGCTCACCCTGAAGCTAAAGAATTTATTAAGTTCCTCCCAGGCGACCAAAGACCACCTGAGGGATGGGATAGTATCTCTGTATTTATAAAAGGCAAGGCAACACGCTGGGCAGTCCCAAACGAACTCTCAGAAGCAATGCATGCCATGACTCCTCCGGAAGCAAATCTTCTGGGAAAAATGATAATGCTCTCATCCAAAGCCTTCAAAGCAGGTACTACAACCCTTTACTTCCCTTTCACTCTCTCAAATGCTATTCGTGATTACCAGACAGCCACAATGGTAGCAAAATGGGGGTTCAATCCGGCCAACTGGCTTTCAGGATTTGGAGATGGACTCAAGGGAGCATTCAAATGGGAGTCAAAAGCATATGACGATTTCATGAGAAACCAGGGTGGCTATGGAGGGTACATCCAATCTGCCAAAGGACTCGCTATAGCATCAAAAGAATTATTCGCTCCGAAATGGATGCAGAAAACAAAAGCAGTCCTCAACCCTTTTGAATTAATAAGCAATTTCTCAGAAGCAATAGAACTCGCACCACGACTGGGAATTTATAAAAAAGGGTTAGGCAAAGAAGGAGTAACACCTCTGGAAGCAGCATTCGAGGCAAGAAATGTCACAGTCGACTTTGCCAAAGCAGGTATTGAAGGAAGGCTTATTAATATGTGGATTCCATTTGTAAATGCTAGGTGGCAGGGACTGCTTAACGTCGGACGTGTTATGAAAGATCACCCGTTCCGGACTGCAGCCAGAGCAATGGCAATGACTGTCCTGCCAGGAGTAGCAACCTATTTTTATAACGTCATGAATCATGAGGAACTCTGGGATGATATTCCACAATGGGCAAAAGATACCTACTTCATCATTATCGTAGGAGAAGAACAGGATGAGGAAGGCAATACAGTGCCAAAAGTGGTCCAGATTCCCAAAGGAGATATCGGAGCAATATTTTTCAATCCAATAATGTACGCACTGGAATATGTAAGAAAACAAGAACCGCAAAACCTCTTTAAATTAGGACTGGAATGGACCAGCCAGCTCTCTCCTGTTCCGTTTACCAGAGATGGTGAATTATCAGCCCAGGCATTCCTTGGAGGCGCTCTTCCTCCTGCATTAAAAACACCAGTAGAACTGGCAACTAACACTAACTTCTTTACCGGCTTCCCAGTAGTACCGAGGAAACTGGAAAAGGTATCACCCACAGAACAATACGATAAAAGAACTCCGGAACTGGCAATAACAGTAGGCAGAGCCTTGGGAGTTAGCCCAATGAAACTGACTCACGCAATCTACGGCTTGACAGGCAGTTTCTCCAAAGAATTGCTTAATCCGGCAGATATCCTCGGAATGACTGCACAGCGCTTTTATAGGGCATCAGGGGGCGAAAAGCAGCGCATTGCATGGGATCTTAAGTACGACACCGAAGTTGGATACAACACCACCCGACTACAGGTCCAAAAAGCTATGCAGCAAGGAAATATGCAGGAGGCACAACGGATCGCTACAGAATGGAATACAAAAGCTGCACAAATTGTACCCAATATAGTTCCTTTGCTAATGAAGGATGACCCTAAAGAAGCTGCCAGCTTCCAGAAAAGCGTCACTTTCAGCAATGAAGATATCCAAAGGCTACTTAAATTAAATCCTCCTACTGAAAACATTACTCAGCCTAAAGGCTCAGATCTCAGAAACATTAAAAATTTATTAAGAGGTGGACAATCTCCCGCAGGAGGAGCACCTCCAGCACAGCCAACAATGGGACAAATGTTTCAGGGTGACCAACAAAACAATACAGATGTAAGGAGCTTAATAAGACAATGAAACAACTAACTTTACCAATAACATTCAGCCAGAACGACCCCAGATGGAAAAACTCTCCTCTGGGAACAAAAGGAACAATAGGCATGTACGGATGCCTTATGACTGATGCTGCAATGATACTCAACTACTACGGCTTCCAGGAAACTCCGCTTACCTTAAACGAAAAACTGACCAGAAACGGCGGGTATATGAGTGGCAATTTATTTGTCTGGGGAGCAGTCCCTAAGCTCTTCTCTGGAATAAAATACTCCGGCCAGTGGTCCAATGATGCAGCGCTAACCAAAGAGCAGATGGACCAAATAAGAGGAGCAATTGATAGAGGTTATCCACTATTTATCCAGATAGATACTGTGCCTGCAACCTCCGCCTTTGATGAACACTGGGTACTGGGAATTGGCTATGAAGGCGATGACATTCTTGTTCAAGATCCCTGGGATGGGGCAACCAAAAGGATAACCAGCTGGGGAGTATTACCTCAAAAGTTGATATACGCCTGGTGTTGGTATGAAGGAAAACCAGCAAAACAGGACGTTGCAGAAGGATGCCTTATACCAAACACTCCGGAGTGGAGAATCAAATATGAACAAATCGTAGCATCAGCCACTAAATGGGCTGAAACACTTAAGCTATTTGAGATAACAGACGACCCTAATACTACCCCTCCGGACAAAATCAAAAGCATCATCGGAGGGTATAAAAGCCGTGAAACTGACCTCAATAATAAGCTAAACGACAAACAGAAACAGCTTGATATAGCCACCACCGAAGTTGAGAATCGAAAGGAACAGGTAAGCAGACTCGAAAAGGAAGTGCTAGATAAGGAAAAGTATTATAAATCCCTAGTTGACGCACTAAATAAGCAGATTAAAAACGGCGCTGAAGGTCTACCCTTGGCACAGGGTCGTATTAGGGTACTAGAACAGGAGCTAGATGAAGCTAATAAAGCAAAGGGTAGAGCCATATTAGAAGCTCAGGAGAATAAAAGTCAGTTTGAAGCGTGTCAAAAAGGAATAATTACCCCCACCATTCCGTTAATTATCAATTTGATTTTGCAGTATATAGGACAAGGAGTAAAGAAATAATTATGGAAACGCAGCTGCCAAACAATGTTGTAGGACTCGCATCGATGTTCTCAGTTATTATATTGGGCATTTTTGCTCTGATTAGCTTACTAGACAAAAGCCTAAATAATCGGAGAAAAATGATCTCAGATGCGGACAAAGAGCTCATAACCACTTTGCAAGAGCAAGTTAAGACCCTCAAAGAAAAGGCAGAAGGCGCAGAGACACGTTCACTTAATACCCAAATGGATTTCGAGAAACTTAAAACCGAAAACCAAACCTTAAGGGAAATTCTCCAAGGCAGGGATGCCACAACCCTCGAATTTCAAAAAGCAGGAATGGATGCCATAAAGCGAGCTGAGGCATCATATGCTTTGATAGAAAAAACATTTACATTAGTTTCTTCCCACACAGCAAGTATAGAGAAACTTTATAAAGCCATCGAGAAACACTTAGCCACTATGGAAACAAACAGTAAAGGAGGTGAAAAACATGGGTGAAATTAACTATCCTTATTACAAAACATTAATCTGGCGCTTCGTCAGAGCTGGAATTGCCGGAGGTGTATCAACAGTCATAGCAGTACAAGTTGTATTGCAACCTGACCTTTCAAATTATAAAGAATACGCTTTAGCAGTTGCTGCTGGTTTTACTGCAGGATTTATATCAGCTATCGCCAAAACGGTAAGAGATTACCTTTCAGAAGGAGACAAAGCACACTGGACACAGAAGTTGCCTTTATAAAAGAGGTTATCGCTTACCTTTTTTCTTTTCCTTCGTAGTTGGTTGTTCATTATTTAGTATGCCTTGGAGATCTTTCGTAAAGCCTTCAAAGGCGTTGGCATTTAACACTGTGAAGTAATTCGCATCCGGAGTCCCTGTAAAAATAAGAGTATCCCCAGGCTGTATATTATGTGCCTTTCTTAATTTTGCAGGGATAACCATTTGGCCCCGTGAACTTACAGGTGAAGTCCCGAAGACAATCATCTTTGCTTCTTTTTTCTCTTTTTGCTTACTTTTTTCAACCATAAAATGAAATTAATTAGGAGGCAGATTATACATCAAATTAAGAAAAATCTTAATAATCTTAACTGAATAGTGTGTATTATACAACAAACCTGGAGAAAATACGCTCAGAAAATTGTCCATGTAAGTGCTATAATAAAATCAGCTGGCGATAGCAAAGGATGTAATGCCCATATGATCTTTAAGAGCTTGAATCTGCAATCCCAAATCAGGAGTGATAGCAGTCCTTAGGTTCGAGCTAAGTACGGTCACCAGCTCACATTATAGGTCTAGATATTTGGTGACTGTAGCTCAGTTGGTTAGAGCATCTGCTTGTGGAGCAGAGGGTCGGGCGTTCGAATCGCCTCAGTCACCCCAAACGGGAGAAAAGACATAATTTCCCCGAAGTTTAGGTTCAATTTGTGAGTCCGACACTACTTTTATTTGATTGTCTGCACTTACAGCCTTCTGAATAAGCATAAAAGGAGTATTGGCCTTGATTTCGAGCTTTTTGTTGTCTAATAACAAGTCCGACCCAATAACTTTGAGGATTGTCTTTCTGTCATCTATCGTCCCATGATTCCATTTATACTTAGCTCTTGATGCAAATTGTAAAGTATCAAGCATTAAATCAGTCCATGCCTCAACTCCCTCATCTTGAAGTTTAAGTTCCTCATCAAGTTTAAATAGCTTTTGTGTGTATGTTTGTTTCATCTCTCTATATTCGCTGTCTGTAAGTTGTCCTGAAAGCCACTTGTCATTTAATACATTTAACTTTGATGTCGTTTCTGTATGATCCCTTTTAATAACTGAGTATGATATATCTCTAACTGACCTGTCTTGAGATTCTGCCTGTTTAACCCAATACCTAGCCCAGTCAACAAAAGCTTCTGATACTGTCATTGTATCTAAGAAGGAATCAATTTGTTGATCGAGGTCTTTAAGATTCACTCTCGGTTGAGAACATTCACTTTTTGACTTTCTGCTACATCTCCCGTAATTAAATACCAATCCACTCTTTTTTATCTTGGTTTCAAAAGTGAAATGATAGCCACAAGTCTTGCATTTAATTGCTCCTGAGTAAGCAAAACTATGTGTTTGTGTTCTTGGATTAGCTTTTCCATCCAATACATCCTGCAGGGCGTCAAATTCTGTAGGTGTTAATATTGGCTTGTGAACACCATCGTATATAGATTTGTTGTACATAAACTTTCCACAGTAAAACGGATTCCTAAGCATTCTGTAGATTTGACTTCTTGATATTTCTTTTCCGCGTGAGTTTTTAAGCCCCATTCTATTAGCTTGAATTCTTAAAGCTTCAGTTGAGTATTTTCCTGTCATTGCCATTCTTAACACTTGAGCCATTAAATCAAAATAAACGGGATGAGGTTTAATGTCTCTTTCACCCTGAAGTAGTGTCATGTCGTTATAATAACCACAGGGCGCAAGTATAGGGGCAATGCCCGCATCAACTTTTTTATTTAAACCTCTCCATGTATTCCTTGTTAAATCTTGAATAAATGCTTGTGATTTTCCTCCCTCTACTGCTAAGAGTAGTGATGAATCATCTTTAGTAAATGTTTTAAATGGAGTAACAATAATTTCTATAATCTGAGAATCTAAAATCCACCGAATGCGCCCCTCATCAACAGGGTTTCTAAAAAGTCTTGAAGTGTCCCATGCCAGTATTCCCTTGATGTCTTTTCGTGTTTCAAGTAGTTTAACCATTTTGTTAAACTCAACACGATCAGGAGCTTTTGCACTTTTAGATTCTGAAAACTCCTGAAGAATTGGTAAGTTATTTTGTTTTGCATATGCACGAAGCACCTCAAATTGAGAATCAATACTAGCCATTTGACGATCATCGCCTTCTGATGACTTTCTACAATATATTACAAACCATGTTTTCATAACTTCGCTATCCTTGGGCAGGTGTTGAAGGTTAGATAACTTCATTTAACACTAACCCTTTCTAAGGTGTCAATATCCTTTTGGTCTGGTTGTGCTAAAACTTTAAACATTTCGATAAAATCGTTTGCCTTTTTAACAACTTCTTCGTCTGATAAGGAAACGCTAAATTGTTTAAAATATATTTCTTTAAATTGTTGATATGCTTCAGTTGGTAACATTTTTTTTACTTTCTATCTTGTCAATCTTTAAACTCTGATCAACAATGGTTTCAAAAGCCTTTTTCATTTCGTCTAAATAATAACTTTCTCTCTTTGATGAAGCTTCAATTGAATTTTGCAGTGTAGAGATTAAAGATTCCTTGTCTGCCAAGGTTTGTAAGAGTGTCATAATTGCGGAGTATTTATCTTTTAACCAATTCTTTAAACAATCCTCACAAACTGTTACATCAGTAATAAAAGCAGGAGATTCACATAATAAAATATCATTTGGAATGTATCTTGCTTTTGACCCCAGTTTTCCACAATAAAAACAGCTATTTATTCTGACTTCTTTTGTTTGTTGTTTAGTCATAATTAAACAGCTTCCCCTCCAAAAATAATTTCTGCGTATTGTAAAGTTGAGAGTTTGTCTAAATTAATGTTTCTTGTTTTAATATCCACATCATAATCTGGAGTGTGAATTAGAAAGCTTTTCAGTGCTATTTTTGAGTTAGTATTTAGTATTCTAATTACTTCTTCTAGTGGGAAATGAATCTTTTGTTTTTTAATAAAACAATTATCACAATTCCTTAATAAATAAGTTCCAAGGTTTTTTAAACCTACATCTATTTTTTCTGGTCTAAGTGATTTGATAATTAAATATTTCATATTAAAAAGGTATGTCGTTACTGTCGTCGTCTAAGTCTTCTACAAAAGGAATAACTTTTGGTTCTGATGGATGGATTGAGGCTGGTGTAGGAACTTTATCAATTTCGTGCCTGAGTGTAGCAACTCGGGTCGTTTTACTATCCCTATGTGAGATTGTTTTTTTTCTAGGGAGCGATAGTAAAATGGAGTTAGTTGCTACACCCGTGCCTATTTCTTCAATAGTTCCTACACCTTTTTCAGTTTTTGGGTCATTTTTAGTCGTTTCTGTCTCCGTCAAAAATGGTGTTTTTTGTTCTGGGGCCACATATCCTTCCTGTAATGTAATTCCTGTATAAAACATTCCCGTTTTTTTTCTGTCCCGAGGATGTCTGTCTCCCATTTTGGAGGTAAAAGCATTTCTAGTTAGAGCATCGTTATACTTTAGGCCTGATTCTTCGCACCATGTACCATAGGTCTTGAATAATAATGAAGCCTTAACCTCTGCTTCTGGTGATTCAACACACTTATCAGATATAAAGTCAAAAAGATCATCATTTTCTGCCCTATAAGCGTCTGTTTCTAATCTAATTTCATCAGGAACAGGCTTCAACTCCTCTTTTTGCCAAGTCAAACAAGCTCGAACTAACCATACAAGTATTCCCTCTGCTTCTTGCTTCAATATTGCTTTTAAATTTTTGTCCTCTTTCTCCCCAGTAAAAGACACATTGAAGGGTATTAACCTAACTCTTCTCCAAAACCCCTTACTGTCATCATCACTTTTAGGTTTATGGTTTATAAATAACCATAACTTGGCTACTGGTTTAAAAGTAAAGAATTCCTTATTTAAAAATCTCGCCCTGAAGTTATCCTCACCTGTCAAAATCTTGAATCTCCTTTCATCCATTTTGCCTGTTGTTTGTGTCTCTGAACTTATCAAGAATCTTTTAAACTCTAGCCCTGCAATATCATTAGTATTTGTGTTTTGTGAATTCTTTTGTAATAAAGAAGCAGGGGCGTCCTGCGTATAATCTCCAAGTACAGTGTTTAAAGTATTAAACATAACACCCTTACCATTGCTACCCGTCCCAAAGCAAAAGAAGGCGACCTGTTCCCTTGTATCGCCACTTATTGAATAGCCGAGGGCTTTTGATACAAAATGAATAACTTCTTTATTACCGTTAAAAATCTCACTAATAAACCTCTCCCATCGTGGGCAGGTAGCGTTTGGATTAAAATTAATACGAGTACTCATCGTGATCCGATCCTCAGGTCTTCCGTCTCTTAACAAACCAGTCTTTAGATCAATTACTCCATTTTCACAACACAACAACATTGGATCTTCGTCCCAGTTTTCTCCTGAGTCAGCTACGGGTAGAGTACTTTTAGTTAATCCTAAACAGGAGTCAATCATCTGTTTGTTTTCACTTTTAATTGCCCATTTGGTTACAAAAAGTCTTTTTTTAAAGTCTTTTGTCTGAAGAGCTTCTCTTTGTCTAACCCTACTGGCCTTTATAGCTAATCGATTTACACTACCATCTACATCAGGTTGCCATCTATGTCCTCCCCAAACTAACCACCTACCTCGTTTATTATCAAATCTTAACTTATCTCCATATAGCTTAGCCAAGAATTCTGCATTACTAGCGTCTGTCAAATTTTTACCTGCTTCTGCTTTTTCTATTTTTTCGGCCAATTTTTCCTGAGTTTCCTCATCAAACTCTGGAGGATTTTCTTTAACCTTATTCTCGGCGCTTCTCCAAAGCACTTCAAGATCCTTATCTGGTTCAGGAGGGGTACAGGTTCTATTGTCTGCCCCAAACCTTACCCAGCCAGCTTCTTCATCTATTCTACCCATCACAATATCGTTCCAAAGTGAGTCTGCTAACTTTAAATGCAGATTATGTCTTTTTCCTATACTAAGTCCTAAAGCAGAATCCCTATCAAATCTCTCAGTTTCCCTTATTTCTTCACCCAAAAATGGTAACTTTGGTAATTCACTGTTGGGAGCTTCTTTTTCCCACTCATACTTATATATTTTCCCGTCTCTTTCCGCATAACTGGGTGTAATTACACAAAAACCCCCGTCTCCTCTTATATCCATTGGTTTATTGCCGATCCTAACTTTATTACGAGTTTCTATTCCTGACCACTTAAAGAATACATGTAATCCTCCACTAATTGTTTTATCTACTCTAGTACTTTTTAAATTAAGATTTTTTATTAAATCCAACCCATCGACCTCTACATCTACCACTACTACTCCGCTAATCTTTCCTGTGATAATTCCTATTCCGTTTTGGTTTGTATTATCAAACCACTTATGTAATTCTTCTTCTGTTGGTAATCTTCTCTGATATTCCTTCCATAAATTTAAAGCAGGTTTCTTTTTGAACTTCTGTTCTTTTTTATCCCACCATACTTTAGCTGGTACAACAGACCATCCTAAATCCAAATACTTTTTGGCGGTCTTAAATGTTATTTCATCAAATGACTGTATGGACTGCGGAGTTTCTGTCTGACTGTTTTGTTTATTGACATCCATATTATTTAAAAAAAATCCCTAGGTGCTGGCGGGCAACCTAGGGGTTTTCCTAAACTTCCGCCAGCTTTATTTGGGGCGAGTATAAACTCGCAACAGTAGGTTAAAGCATTGAAAGATATAAATATATTTCAGGAAGATGTGTAAATTGATGAAGAATAACCTTATTGATACATTTTCTCAACAAATTTTTTATAACGATTATACAGTCTAGCGATATCAATATAACTATATTTAGCCTCAATACTATCATCATTTATATTTAAATCCGCATGGTTGTCATTAATATAATTAGAAATTTCTTCGAAAGATTTCCCTTCAAATTCTCTTTTAAAAAACACAATCTGTGAGATTGCAAGTTTTTGTTCATTTATATTTCTTCCAAACTGTTTGGGAAGATTTTTGGCAATGAGACGCAACTTATCTGAAATTTCTTTGCTTTTTATCCAAACTGAAAATTCATTAGGTGTAAAATAGCTCTGAAAAATAATTTTAGGTCTTCCATGCGGATCAATAAAAGGTAATGGAACATCGTGTTCTGGATCATACAAATAAAAGGGCTCTCGTTTAGGCACAGGAAAAAAATGCGTAAGTATTAAAATTTGTATTGACAACTCCCAATATAATGGCAAACCCGTCTTTTTAAGCAGAAATTGTGTGGATGAAGATAATTTGGTTTGAAAAGTTAAATCTAATTTTTTAATAAGTGATAATAATATATGTTCGCTAGCAATCTCAGGATAATTTAGAGGCTTACCAAGTTTAATTATTTTTCTAATTCCGCCCAAATCCGAATATAGCTTATCTGAATCTTGAAGAATCTTAGAAATTATTATTTCATACTTAGTTGCTTCTAATGCTTTATTATCCAAAATAAATTTATAATCTACCCAGATATTCGATTTATTAATCTTGTTCACTCGCCCCATGATTATATTTTACTCTAAATAATATGTATTATGAAAAAGTCAATTAATGAAGAGGAATAACAATTTTTTAAAGCTCGAGTATCGTTAACTCATACAATTAATACTATATAGTTACAGTATCAGATACCATATAAGTTTATATACTTTTGAGGCTAAACTTACAACCAATTTTAATGGTACTTATATAGTATTGATTTAACCACAATTTTATTGAGATGATATCAATTATCTGAAATGAAATAATTCTTTTATGTGAAGTTTAAGTTCTCTCGCTATTTTAAAGATAAGATATATTGAGGTATCAGTAACACCTCTTTCTATATTGCTAATAGTAGCAGTTTGGACACCGATACTAGAGGCTAATTGCTCCTGTGATATACCTTGAGCTTTTCTGAGCCGTTTGATTTTAGTGCCCAACTGTTTATTTATTTTAAATCCCACAATTGAAGATTAATCAATCACAAAGTAAGTCTCTATACGCTAGATTTTATGTCTAGCCACAAGTTTATATTTAAAGTAGTGCTATAATATTTCTATCATCATAAAATGGTCAAATATATATTGTTATCAATGTTATCAATTGGAGTTTTCGTAGCCATGCAATTTATATTAAGGATTTATTTCCCCGATGTTTCTTCTTATTCTGCTTCTAGTTCAAATGAGAACTCAACTATAATCTCCCCGACTACACCAACTTTCACTTCAGATCCAGACCCAATAATAACCTGTACAACCAGTGTTTCAAACTGTAAAGGTCAAACCTTGATTACGAGAAAAAGCGATTGCTCGAAATCCATTTGTTGCGGACTACTGTATAGTGAGTGGAGACTTTTTCCTGACATAAGCTCGTGCCAACATCAACAGCTTATCGAACAACAAGCCACAAGAGTTCAGCCAATTCCCTATAGAGCACCTTCACAATATATACCATATGTGCCATCAAACCCAATACCTGAAACTCGAATCAATTTAGACCCAAACAGTTCACAATCATATCCAGATTATCTTCATATCGATTTAAGCCCTTGATGATAAATACATATGTTAAAAAATACTAATTCGAAATAAATGGAAATAATTAATAACAAGTCAAACAAAGGACATGGAAGAAACTGGCTGGTTATCAGTTTAATTTCATTATTGCTATTAATTGCTGGTGCATTATTAATAAGTTTAGAAGTTGGAACAATTAATGGTCGCCCACCTCATTGGATAATGATTCCATCAATTATTTCGCTTGCTTCATTCATTATTTTTCTGATTGTTTGGTTAATAGTTAAGTTAAAAAAGTGGGCAGTATTACCAATTATCTGTTTAATGCTACTAGTTATTAGTATTTATTATATAGCCCAAAAAGAATTAACTAAACTTGACGGTGGCAACAATAATAATAACCTATCTGAAACATTTACACCGACCACCTCTTCGACTTGGAATCGTTTTTATTCAACAATAGGAAATTTTAATATTGAATTTCCCTGTGTAGCTAAAACGATGGAGACGAACACTAGTAAAATGGATAATGGTTCCGATATGACGAATACAACTTATGCGTGTATGGGTATTACGGGTTCATATATAGTCAGAGCTGTTTCTTTCCCAACCGAACCTAACATTCTAGATTCTGCAAAAGAACAAGGATTTCTTGAGCAAATGCTTCAAGCATACATAAGTGCTATGGGTAAAAATAATCAACTTGAATCATCTTCATTTTCAGAGTTTAAGGATCATCAGAGTATTGATTTTCTAATATATGACACAAATAAAGAATCTTATACTAAGGGTAAGTTGTTTTACATACAGACATCAAACATAACATCTTTTTTTGGGCTGTCGGCTACATCAGTTGCTATTGACGACATAGATTTAAACTACTTTATAAATTCATTTCAGATAACAAACAAATGAATCATAAAATTAATATAACAACTGAGACTGATAAAACAGTTGAAAACAATTCGGACAAACTAAGTAATTTAAGTTGGATTTTAAAATTTATTGGTAAAAGTTTATTAATATTAATAGTTTTATTAGTTTTAAAAACCTTGGATTTTTCGTGGATAAAAGGTGAAGTCGTTGGATATAAAAAAATGTGTATTGATTGGAGTAATCATGATGATTGTTTATTATATACGGCTGTGAATACAAAAGAGACATTCAAGGTATATGCAAGTAACCAGACTGTTTTTGAATTAAGTGAATATGGAACAGATAAATATACTAAATGCACAGTTGTAGACAATAAAAACTGGGAATGTACATATGACGATGAATCAGCAAGATTCGGTTTCGCCAGAGGAAAGTACTTTTATCGAGGAATCGAATCTGATTATTCTTTAATTTATAAAGCAGTTCAAGAATATGTTGGTCTATCGAGATTTGAATGGTTAATTCAAAAAAATATAGACAGTGGATGTATTCCTATAGACCCGTTATGCTATTTATTACAATAATTTGCTTATGAAAATACTTAATAAGAAAGCAACAGTTTTGACATTTTTAGTTATATGTATAGTTATTTTTTATTTTGTTAATAAGTTCGAATCTTGGAATTTACTCATTTGCAAAGATCCAATTCTAGTAACTGGAACCTTACATTGTCAACAAAATGAATATGAATTAAAAGGTTATAAATCACAAGCAAGTTGTATGGAAAAAGGAATAGAATTATCAAAGGGGAAAGATTTTGAATGTGGTAAAAATTGCCATGAAAATAACGAAGGATTTAATGTCTGTGACGAAATTTGTAATAAGTACAGAGGGTGTAATTAGTATATGCAACAAAATGAAACTGTTTCATAAATTCAATTTTACTAGTGAAAAAAGGAGAACTACTCTCGAAAAATCAAGTTTGATTATATGGTTAGCCTCCTTATTTATCCTGTCAGGCTTAGTTTTACTTGCACAGGTTTTTAAAATTACTTCTACATGGTTTGTAATAGTTGGAATTATTTCATTTTTTATTTTTCTTGCCTCCCTCGTTATTTGGCTAATATTGAAATTAGTAAAATATCCGAAATTCAATTTATTCTTCTGGTTAGGTAGTTTACTTATGTTTATTGTTAGTTACATATTTCTTCATATATGGACTTTTAATATGTCAGAAGTAAATCATGCCTATCTTGTATTATTCAACTTCTTAGTTTTAGTGTTATTTATTACATCTTTTGTTGTTTGGCTTTTAACGATTCTTAAACAAAAAGGATTTGATCTTATAAAATTATTAGGTAATTTGTTTGGTATTTTATGTTCATTAATTAGAAAATTATTCAAAAAACCTTTACAACCTTTATCTGTTATAGGAACAATTTTATTGATTGTTTACATCGGATATCTCAATATTAGACTTACAAACATAGAAAAACATTTTGGAGGACGGAATCTTCTCAAGTGTTCTCTTGACAATATTCAAAAGGATATGGATAAAAATGTAGTTCGTATTGAAGGAAATTTAAGTGAAGGATCAGGTTTTGCTATAAACGAGAATCAAATATTCACTAATTTCCATGTAATTGAAGGCGAGACCTCACCTAAAATAATATTTTCTAATGGAAACATCGGAACACCAACAAAAATTGTTGGAAATAAAGAAAAAGACATGGCTATATTAACACTACTAAATCACAACCTTACACCGCTTCCCTTTTTTGGTTATTTAGGTACAGCAAAAGAACCCCTAAACATGGTTTTTGGCGAACCTCTATATGCAGTAGGTTATGCAATGGGGTCTGATCTCAAGGGCGGAGTTACAATAAATAGTGGTTCATATAATGGGGAAAGATATCAGAAAGCAAACGATATCAACTATATTCAGACAGGTGCATCGCTTGTTGGAGGCATGAGTGGGGGTCCTCTAATTAATTCTTGTGGACAGGTAATTGGTGCAAATACATACGGAGTTGCTGGGCTTTCTATGTTTATTGATATTAGTTCAATTCAAAATTCGATAGGAGAACTTTCCGATAAAGATATATCAAAAATCAAAGTCGATACTTCAAATCCTCTAGGCATTGTCAATGCATTTTATACATATATTGGTGCAAGAGATTTAAAAAAAGCATATGATTTAATTGATTCTAAAAGACTTGACGGACAAACATTTGAAGAATGGTCTCAAGGATATGCAACAACACTTCAAGTAATGTTGCTTTCTGCGAATGTCGACTCAATTAATAATAATAAAATTAATATAAAATTAGAATCGCAGGATTGGGTAGATGGTTCAATAGTGTTCAAATATTTTGAAGGCTATTGGATAATTGATGATAATCTCAAATTAAAAGATGTTAGTATCAAATCTATTGAAAATCCTGATTATCATTTTTTTTATAATGAAACAATTTAACTTCCTACTTCAGTTCGGACTTAAATAATATTTCATCCCCGCAGCACCTGTTAGACACTCCCTGAGCACATTCGCTATTTATTGAGGATCAACTTTATATCTCTAAAACTTTTCTTAAATCAGCCTGTGTGTAATGATAATAAAGTGAGGTAGACGATAAACTAGTATGACCCACAAATCTTTGAACCTGAGGTAAAACTGCACCTTTGTTTAATTTATCCGTTATGAAGTGATGACGAAAGCTATGAGGTCTAATATTTTTGTTTATTCCAGAAGCAGTAACACGTCTCTTTAAGGCAAAATATGCTGATAATCTACTCATTGGCTTGTCTAACCTACCCTTGAAGATATAGCCTGTCTTTCTGCCTCCTACGAGCTCAGTTAAAGCCTTTGAGACCCTATCTGTTACAGGCACGATTCTATCCTGTTTGTTCTTTGTATTTCTTAATGTTAAAAACTTTTCATTTGAGTCAAAATCTTCAACTTTTAAATTAGTAACTTCTGAAATTCTTGCTCCACTATCCCAAAGTAATTGAATGATTGTATTTATAATAAATCTCTGAGAAGGATGACAATTTATAGGAGCATTTAAGATTTTTTCTAGGTCTTTTTCTGTTAGAAATGGGTGTGATTTTACCATTTTCGTTATCCTATAACTGTTAAATTTATTGTTTTGTGCCTAAAGTATATTAACATAATAGGTATTATGTATATAATAGGCTTAACAACATACATTGTCAATATGAGTATCTTTTTTAGGGTATTTCGTTAATAAATTCTAGGGTTCTTACTTCTTCAGTAGGCACAATATGCATTTTAGTAAGCTTTTTATCTAAAACAATTATGGTTTTCTCAATTTCCAAATACTTTTTGCATATATTTTTAATAAAAGTTTATAAATCTCATTATGAATGATAATTAAATATCCTTTCATATTAATTTTTTTAGGTGGAATTAGAAAAGTTAAGCCCCTACTACCTGTTCTAATTCTTGAATAATAATTAATACCCCTAGCATCCTTAAAAGTAATAAAAAACTTATCCTGAGGTCGTTTATGTTCTTCTCTTGGATCAATTGAAAATTTCATAAATTCACTCAAATCTTTATTAATTTCTCCATTACTATAAGAATTTGCAACGAGAACTTTCTTCTCACCTCTTTCAATAACATTTACACCTTTAATCAAAAATTCAAATTCATGAATCTTTTGGTCTTTTAAATAAACATGTAAAATCTTTTCAATTTTAATGTTATATGCCGATCCGTTTCCAATATTTTTAATTAAATATTCTAAATCACCAAGCGTTTTTCCTGTTGGTTTAATTACAAGTAGAGGAAGGGTTGATAATTCATTAGCTTCACTTGTTCTTTTATTACTTAAAAAACCAGCAATCGCAGTAAGAGATAATAATATTAGCGTTATTAAGTTGATAGAAGAATCAGGTAAGGAAATAGAAGATAGTCTTAGAAGATAGTTCCAGATTTCCATAGGTTGATTATACTTCTTTCTAATCAAAAATAAAAAAGTGTAGAATAATTTGAATTCTAGAATCTATTTAAGCTATACTACTAACAATGAATAACAAAACGCAAGACAATGACGACATGCGAGACACTCTTCATCCAGTATTTTCAATAAGTGAAATAAAAAGTGTCAAAGAAATCTCTGAAGAGTATTACAAAGATTATAGGGAATATTGGGATAGCACTTTAGACTCTATTCATAAAATGACTAATAAGTTAAAAACAGACAAAAAATATAAGATCAACGAGGAGGAAAATGAAATCCTTAAAAAAAGATTTGAATTATCTTGTAATTGGGAACATAAACAGAAAGAAATTTCATATATGATTGAGACAAATATAAACTTTCTCAATGGTAAAACCAAAGGCTCTCTGTACGACATAGTGTGTAATGCAATTTACCCAGATTTTACAACCTCTAAAGAAATAGATAAAAGAGTTAATGACTGGTTAAAAGGGCAACTTCTTTAGATGTATCTAATTTGGAGAATCTAGATACTCTTGAAGGAGCAATGCGAGTTTCATATTTATTTCTTTTATTTACTCAAACAAATTCTTTTGCTTGTCAGATAGAAATTATAGAATATTTCAAACATTAATCACATATAAATATCGTTGAGATAAATCTTTCATCAGAAGTTGTTTTCTAGTATAATCATAATCACTATGGAAAGGATCAGTGTGATATTCACCTCCTGAGCCACCCCATAGTTTGTTGAATTTATTCATGATATAATTTAAATATGCTTCTGGATAAAGTTAATGTTACTTTTAAGGCGGGAGATGGTGGAAATGGCAAAGTTTCTTTCAAGAAAATTGGTCGTGGCCCTGATGGTGGTAGTGGTGGCAAGGGTGGAGATTTATATGTAGTTACCTCTTCTGATTTAACTCTTCTTAATCAATTTAGTAGGCAAGATTTAGTGGTTGCTGAACACGGCGTAGATGGTGGAAATAATAACCGACATGGAAAGAAAGGAAATGACATTGAAGTAGTACTACCCGTTGGAACTTCAATTATTAATTCTGAAACTGGTAAAGAGGTAATTGAGTTAACCGAAATAGATCAAAGAGTAAAACTTCTTAAAGGTGGTAATGGAGGTTGGGGTAATTTTGAGTTCAGAAGCGCTAGAAACACCACTCCAATGAAGGCGCAATCCGGTTTTCCTGGAGAAACATTAAATGCTACTCTTAATTTAAAATTAATCGCGGATTACGGTTTAATTGGCTTACCCAATTCTGGTAAAAGTAGTTTACTAAACGAATTAACTGATGCAAAGGCTAAAATTGGAAACTATGCTTTTACTACACTTTCACCAAACCTAGGTGTGTTTAAAAATAAAATAATTGCAGATATTCCAGGACTAATAGAAGGAGCCGTAGATGGCAAAGGGCTTGGTATTAACTTTTTAAAACACATTGAAAAGGTCAAGGTATTAATTCATTGTATAGATGCAACTTCTGATAATTACAAACGTGATTATAAAATAGTTAGAGATGAACTTACCAAATATAATTTGGAAATGTTAAAGAAAAAAGAAATAATTTTACTTACAAAATCTGACTTAGTAAGTGGAAAAAGGAAATTTATGAATTCTATCGGAGTTTCTATTTATGATTTTGAAAGTATAAAAAACTTAATAAAATTACTTTCTTGAAACTGTGTAAAAAATTGGGTGATAAAGAAAAATTGCGGGAACATCTTCAACAATAAATCTTTGAAAATCTAAGTAAATTTTCTTTCTTATTTCAAGATCTAATTCTGTCCTGCCGTCTTCCAAAAGTTTGTCTATTCTTGCATTTTTATACCTACTTATATTTGTTCCTTCTTGCGTTGAATGCCATAGACTGTATTGATCTGGATCCTTAGGTGTATCAACAGTAGCTAAAAAAACTTCAAAATTTTGCGGGATGTCGGGAGTAACTTCAATTTCGGTATTTACACCTACTTCTTTCCACTGTTTTGAAATTTTTTCTGCCGTTTCTAGTAAGTTAGGTAAAGTTGAAATTTTAATCAGCATGCCTTTTGCATCCTTTGCTTTTTCTGTATCAATTAAATATTTTTTAACTTGAGGGTTATAGCTCCAAGAATGTGGTGAAATTGGGCCAAAAGCCCTAATTTCGTTTAATATTTCTTTGTCAAGCGCATAGGCTAAAGCTTGTCTAATCGATTTATCTCTAAATTTTTCATTATTTGTATTAAAAAATAAAGCAACAAAATTTTCATAACTTACTTCTTTGGTCAAATGAAGCGTTTTCCAATTGTTAAATTCACCAACATCTTGTAAACCTTCGATTGTATCCACTTCGCCGAGTTTAAGTGCTAATTTAATCCTTTCTTCTGTGGGGTAAAACTTATATATTATTTTTTCATTTTGTTTATTTTTAATTGTCAATTTTTGGACAATACCACCGACCAATGAAATATTTTTGACCTTATAGTCACCTAGACCTAAAAGTCCTTTTTTAAAAATAGGCCTTGATAAAATAATTGGAAAGGCTGAAAAATTACTTTGTAAATTAAATTTGAGCTCATTATCACTGAGGACTTCTATGGTTGCATCAGAAAATTCATAGTTTATATCACTAGCAATTAATTTTTTGTCGTCTTGCCACTTTACATTCTCCATTATTTTGAAAGTCCATGTTTTACCTTCATCGGTAGTTTCCCACGAAGTAGAGATATCGGGAACGACACTGCCATCTGTTTCAACTCTGGTTAATCCTTTTGAAATTTGATTAGTTATTTTGTCAGGCAAATTATTTGTGGTAAATCTTCCCACTATTCCAATTCTAATTGTTGTAGAGGTGAAATTAGGAATAAAAAAGATAAAGATTATAAAAAAAAGTATACCAATGCCAACACTAATAACAATAATGGCCTTAAATTTAATTATAAAGGCTTGAATAAGTCGAAATATGTATCTTGTTGATAACAAGTTAGATAAAAAGTAAAATCACCGACATTATTAGAAAAATTGCAGTCACAACAAAGGTTAATTTAAAAACCATTTTTTCTACTCCACGCCTGGTAAATGATGAAGAATTAGAACTTCGACCAAAACCTGTACCTCTAACTTGTAATAAAACAAAAATTATAAGTACAAATGCGGACAAACTTTGAATTATTTGAAAAGTATTTTTCATATAATACATTACTATTATACTCAAAATCTATTTAATTAGCCAATATATGAATGAGGATATAATAGAATGTAAAAAGGAGAATGCAATAACTGCCAAAAATCCTGTAAAGGCTATAACAGGTAGATCAATCCAGAGGCTAGTGTAGCCTCCAAAATTAAAATTAATTATTTTAAATCCAGGAACGACCATGATAACAATATAAAGTACAGCTACAGCTGCTACCCAACGGAAAAGACCAAATGTAATTAAATTAACTGGCAAAAGAAGAATGTTAATAATTGGCTTAGCAATGAGGGACGCAATTGTTAACCCAAATCCTGTTAACAAAAGTGTCTCGATGCCCTTTTCAAAAACCATGCCAGAAGCTATAGAAGAAACTAAAAATATGGATACAGAATCAATTACAAAATGCCTCAGAATTCTCTTCATGATTTAAGTATCATGTATCAAGTATCAAGTGTCAAGACAAAAGATTTTTTGTAACAAGCAAATGATGGTATCTTCTGGCAAATCTGTGGGCTTCGTCACGAATACGAGATATTAATTGCAAGGTCAGACCTTGCAATTTTATTTTGTTACCGTTCACAAAAACTAACCTGTCGGGATTTTTGGCTATGCCAACAACTGGTATTTTAATTTTTTTAAATTCTTTATCAAAAATCTTTACTTGTCCCAATCCCCCATCAACAATAATTAAATTAGGTTTACCCCAATCATTTAAATGTTTAATTCGACGAATTGCTACTTCACGCATACTATCATAGTCGCTTTGACCTTTTAATTGTCTAATTTTAAAATGTTTATATTCAGATTTTTCTGCTACCCCGTCTATAAAAACAATCATTGAAGCTGTTGCGGATGAACCTGACAAATGAGCTACGTCGAAGCATTCAATTCTTCTTAATTTTTTAATATTAATCAATTTACTTAAATTTTCTAACTCCTCATTCCTGATATCTTGTGTAAGATTTGGGTTTTTAATAAAACTTTCTGTTTGGATTCTACCTTGTGTAATGTAGTCTAGAGCTTGTATTTTGTCTCTAATTAATTTAGCCTCTTCATATCTCTCTAGTTTAGAAAGTGCGTTCATCTCTTTTTCAAGAAGTTTTCTAAGTGTATTAAATTTTCTTGATAATATTAATTTAATATTTCTTATATTTTGTTTATATAAAATATTATTTATAGCTGTGTTGGGACAGGGATTACAAAGTCCTAAATGACTATATAGACAAGGTTTTTTAGCTAATTTGTGATCTGAGAAAGGAAAAACTCTTCTAATAAGTTTAAGTATTGTTTTGACATTTGTTGAATTTGGAAAAGGGCCAAAACTAGCGTATAGGTTATAGGGTATAGCGTATAGTTTACGAACAGCTAAAACACGGGGGAATTCTTCTTTAGTGATTACAATATATAAGGCATGTTTATCATCTTTTAATAAAATATTATATTTAGGCTTCCAAGTTTTTATTAAATAGGACTCTAATAAAAGTGACTCAAGATCAGAAGTTACTTGAATAAAAGTTATTTTATCTGCTTCCTCAACCATTCGCTTGGTTTTTGGACCAAGATTTGTTTGAAAGTAACTATTTATCCTAGCTCTTAAGTTTATAGATTTACCAATATAAATTCTTACCTCTTTTTGCCAAAAAATGTAAATACCTGGAGTTTGGGGAAAAAGTTTATTATTTTCCATTTTTTAAGTCTTACAAGTATTGTAACAACAATTGAGATTGTAACAATAAAAACGAACAACAAATTATAGACCAGAATCTCTTTTTTAGAAGTTTTGACTGTTATTTCTTGATCTTGTATCAAAACTTTAACACTGTTCGGAGTTTTTGTTGCCAAAAATGAAAAGGGGATGTCAACATAAGATTTGTATGAACTAAAAGGTAGAAGGCTTTGAACTGTTTTTTTAGTATCTATTTCTAACTTGTCAAAATATATTTTCGGGTTTAAATTATAAATAGCGGTAGGTCCATTATTAACAATTTCAAATTCTAATTTATTAGAAACTAGGGGTATCCAGCCTGACAATTTTGCGTTAAGTGAAAGTTTTGCATTTCTCTCTTTAGGTAATTCTCCAAATGATACAAAAACATCTTTTTGTGGATTTGCTCCAAGTTTATAACTTCCTGCAGCATATGGAAGTTTTGAATTTTGGCCATGTATGACAAATGTGAAATGCCTTAGATCAAGTTTATTAAAGTAATCAACACCTCCCGTAGTTGAACCCCAAGTTGGATCAATTGGAATCCAGGCATTCTTTTCCGAGTCAAAATATTCAGGCCAGGCATGCAAGACATCATTAACCAAAGAAAGTGGTTGAATATCAGGATTTTCAGTATATGCAAATCCGTTGACTTCTCTAGCAGGTATTCCAGCCGCACGGGAAAGCGCGATAAAAAGGTCAGTAAACTCCATACAAATTGCATTGTTTTCATTCTGAAGTGCCTTAAGAGCGCCAAATCTTTCAACATTTGGTTGTACCCTTTCAAAATCATATTTTAACTTCGTCGAAACGAAGTCATAAATTGCCTGTGGAGTTTTTAATTCTTGGGCAAGTTTTACAATTTCAGGATTATCAGATTCCCAGAACTCGTCAGCTTTTAATGACTCATTTAGAGATTCCTCTGTTGGTTTTAAGAAAGATCTGATTGAAGAAAATATTTGTACATTACCTGTTGCAGTTACATCAATTCTTTCTCTTGGTTTTAAATTATATGTAGCTATCCAATTTCCATCTAAGTCTTCTTTAACCTCAAATGGTTTTGGGTTAACCGTTTGATAGTAGACTCTCTGAAATGCAGTATCTGGAGGTAAGGTGATTTCTGTTTGAGATTCGTGAGTTAATGGATTTTCAAGGTGATAATTTAGAGTAAATGAAAAAACTTGAAATTCACCAAAGCCTGCCGTAATCCCAGTTTTTGTAACATCCTCTTTATTAAATTTGTAATGTACAAAGCCATTAGAATTAAATTTATCTCGAGGCGAGGGTGAAATATAGGCTTCTTGACCTAATTTTTCAGGAATCAGTAGATTTACATAATAACTATTAAAGGTTGTATTCTCAGATAATCTTGGAACTGATATTTCCCATACCTCCCCTGTTCTAATTGCAAATGAACTTTCTTCAAAACTAATCCAGAAGGTTCTTGACTTGTCTTTTCCTACAACAGCATCTTTGAATTGAATATCTATCATTGTTTTTGATTCATTTGTGGAAGTTTCAACTACTAGTGGGCCGTTTGTGTCATAGCCTAAAATATTTTTAGGATTAATAGAATCTAAAATAATTGTATAAGAAGTTGCATAGAGATTACTAAAAACATTGGTTAAAATAATTTTATTAGTAACTTCTGTAATTCCTGATTCAGTGACTGCATATGTAACATCAACATCTGTTGTAAATTCACCTTCAGCTTTAACACAAGTACTTAGTACAAAGTACATAGTACATAGTGAAATTAAAAAAACAAAAACTGAAGAAATCTTTTTCATTTAACTATTGTAGCAAATATATAGTAAAATACTTGTTATGGATTCAGGTCAAGACCTCCCAGACACAAAACTTTCAAGAAGAGATTTTTTAAAATTGGGAGGGCTGGTACTGGGTGGCATGGTTGGTGGACCAATAGTGAGATCTCTAGATAAAGCACTTGAAACATCTGAAAACATTACTGTTGGTAATTTAGAACTTACACCTATAATTACTGAGCACAACAAAAAGACATGGCAAGAAAACGGAAGTGATATTTTAAATAGATTAAAAGAATTTAAAATTGTTATTCCTGAATACTTTCCTCCAGATTATGAACATAGTATGAAAAATAATCAACTTTTAGATAAAGCTATAAACTTAACAAACTATGATGATAGTAATTATCTATTTACTGAAATATCAAATTATTTACTACGTCAAAGTAAACAAGTTTTAGTTGTAGATCCTGCCTATTCTGAAGCTTTTGTAAAATTAAGATTATCCAGAAATTGGTGGATGCCAATACTTGGAGGTTTTGCAACATCAATTCCTTTTTTAACAAAAAAAGATTCTAAAACTGGTGAAATCAATATTAAGAAAACTTTAGTTGCGGCGACTGTTGGTTTGGTTGCTGGAACGTACACAGCGGGCGGCGACCATGATCCTACAGGAATAGAATTGGACATTAGGCATGTTTTTATTGCTGAGTCTTTAACCCAAATTGGTAAAGGCCTTGTGACACCAACGAAAGCTGCTCTTATTTATCCTGGGGGTCATTGGAAAGGAGAAATTAAACAGTCAATGCAATGGACCAATGGTATTTTATTTTATTTACAAAATCCAAAAGAAAGACAAGAAAAATTTAATAAATACTGTGAAACATTTGCAAATAAGAAAAAGTGGCAAGATTTCTACAAAATCAGACGTTATACTTCAGATAATAATAAGTGGGAAAAACAAACTGAAATTGAACTAAGACCATCGTTTAAATAATAATCTGAAGTAGATTTTATAGGTACTTTCCTGTTATTGAATTTGGGTTTTTCTTAATGTCTTTTGATGTTCCAATCGCAACAACTTCTCCACCTTTGTCCCCTCCTTCAGGACCCAAATCAATTATCCAGTCTGAATTTTTAACAACATCTAAGTTATGTTCAATCACGCAAACTGTGTTCCCTTTAGAAACTAATAGTCTTAATACTTTTAATAACTTTTCTACGTCAGCAAAATGAAGACCTGTTGTAGGTTCATCTAAAATATAAAAAGTATGGCCAGTTGATCTTTTCGAAAGTTCTGTTGCAAGTTTAACTCTTTGTGCTTCTCCACCTGAAAGAGTTGTTGCTGGTTGGCCTAACTGCATATAACCTAAACCAACACTTTCCAAAGTTTCCAATTTTTCATAAATTTTAGGGTGAGATTCAAAAAAATTTAGAGCATCACTTACTGTTAAATCTAAAACTTCTGAGATATTTTTGTTTTTGTAGGTAATTTCTAATGTTTGTGAGTTGTAACGTTTTCCATGACAAACCTCGCAACTAATCCAAATATCACTCATAAACTGCATCTCAATCTTTGTTTGACCTTGGCCTTCACAAGCCGAACATCTACCACCTTTTAAATTAAATGAAAATTGGCCCTTTTTAAAGCCTAAGGTTTTAGCTTCTCTTGTTAATGCAAAAACGTCCCTAATTGGATCAAACAAACCAGTATAGGTTGCTGGGTTACTTCTCGGGGTTCTACCAATTGGAGATTGATCGATTAATATAGCTTTGTCTATGTTCTCAATTCCCTCTATTCTTTTATGAGCTCCAACATCTCCTTTGAAAAAAGGATTAAAGTGTTGTTGTAATGCTGGGTAGAGCGTTTCGACCAAAAGTGTTGATTTTCCCGAGCCTGATACTCCAGTAATACAGATAAACTTTGCAAGTGGAAATTCTACATTTATAGATTTCAAATTAAATTGTTGTGCACCTGATATTTTCAGATAACCAGAAAACTCGGATAACTCAGGGAATCGGAATTTCTGATTGTCAGACATTCTGAATTTCAGAGTATTCTGAGTTTTCCGATTATCCGATACTCTGAGTTTCCCAGATAAATATTTTCCTGTTAAAGATGTTGGATCTCGCATTATGTGTTCAGGAGTTCCAGAGGCGACCAGTTCTCCACCGTTTTTGCCAGCACCTGGTCCAAAATCAGCCAAAAAATCAGCTTGTTTCATCATTTCTTCATCATGTTCAACTACCAGCACACTATTACCCAAATCTCTTAAGTGTTTTAAAGTATCAATTAATTTTTGGTTATCTTTTTGATGAAGTCCGATTGTGGGCTCGTCCAAAACGTAGAGTACGCCTGTTAAACCAGAACCTATTTGACTGGCCAGTCTTATTCTTTGTGCCTCTCCTCCTGAAAGAGTTCCAGCAACCCGATCAAGAGTTATATATTCCAGTCCGACGGACTGTAAAAAATTAAGTCTACCTAATATTTCACTGATTATCAATTTGCCAATCTCTATTTCTTTTGGATTAATTAACTTATTTTGTATCAATGAATCAATCCATTGATACAGGTTTGTAACTGAAAGATGGGTAATTTCTGAAATATTTTTATTCTCAATAGTTATGGCTAAAGATTCTTTTTTAAGTCTTGCACTATTACAACCTTCACAAATTTGCTCGCGCATATATTTTTCAAATTCTGTTCTTACATATTCTGAGTCAGTTTTTCTGTATCTTGATTCTATTGTCCTGACAACGTCTCTTTCTATAATTTTTCTTTTCTCTTGACTTAAATCTTTAAAGGGGATATGAGTATTAATGTTGTTTATTTCACATAAATTAATAATTTTTTGTGAATACCATGTTTCTCTTTCAAACATTGATGAAAACGGTAATATAGCACCTTCCATGATTGATAAATCCTCGGAAAAAACTAAGTTTGGTTCTACTTTTAATAATTTACCAAGACCTGTACAAACAGGACATGCTCCATGAGGCGAGTTAAATGAAAAGCTTCTGGGTTCTATCTCTGGCAAAGAAATGTTGTCTTTTGGGCAAGAAAACTTTTCAGAATATAAATGATCAATAAAGTCTTTGGGATAATCCACAATTGCAAAAGAAGCATCTTTAATTTCAGATAAAATTACATAACCATCTGAAAGTTTTAATGCTTGGCTCACTGAATCAAAAAGTCGTGATTTTAAGGATAACAAGGATGGTCCTTGTGATGAAAATTTGTCTACAACAACGTCTATCGTATGTTTATTGGTTTTAATAAGAGCAAAATCTTCACTTAAATCTTTAAACTGGCCATCTATTCTTATTTTTGAATAACCTTTGGATCTAAGATTGTCAAAAAGTGCAGAGAATTCTCCTTTTCTGTCTTTAATTATTGGTGAAAGTAAATAAAATTTTCCTGTTAATTTAATTACTTGATTAATAATCTCTTCCAAAGATTGTTGAGATATTTCATCTCCACAAATAGGACAATGAGGATGTCCTACTCTGGCAAATAATAGTCTTAAGTAATCATACACCTCAGTTACTGTTCCAACAGTTGAACGGGGATTTCTGGAAGTTGTTTTTTGATCTATTGAAATTGCTGGAGAAAGTCCCGTTATAGAATCAACATCAGGTTTATCCATAATACCTAAAAATTGACGAGCATAGGTTGATAAGCTTTCCACATATCTTCTTTGCCCTTCAGCATACAAAGTATCAAAGGCAAATGAACTTTTTCCACTACCAGAGACCCCAGTTAATACAACAAGTTTGTTTTTGGGGATATCAAGATTCACATTTTTTAAATTATGTTGTCTAGCCCCTTTAACTTTTATGAAATCGTTCATGGATGTATAATTATACAGTATGAATCTATTTCAAACACTGCTGTTATCAATTGTTGAAGGTACAACTGAATTTTTGCCTATTTCTTCAACAGGGCATTTGATTTTAGTTGCAAATCTTTTTAAAATTCCTCAAACTGAATTCGTTAAGTCTTTTGAGATAATTATCCAACTTGGGGCAATTTTAGCAGTCGTAGCTATTTACTTTAGAAAAATTATAACCAATTTAGATGCTAAATTGTGGAAAAACATTATAGTTGCCTTTTTACCATCGGCAATATTTGGTCTTATTTTTTACAAGTACATTAAGTTGTACTTGATTGGTAATTCTACAGTTGTAATTTGGAGTTTACTAATCGGCGGAGTTGCCATGCTTTTGTTTGAGCGTTTTCATAAGTTTTCTTCTATACGCTATACGCTATCACCTATACGCTATCTAGTAATTGGTCTATTCCAAGTCCTTTCCATGATTCCAGGGGTTTCCCGTGCTTTTGCAACAATTTTTGGAGGCATGGTTGTTGGATTAAATAGAAAAGAAGCCGTAGAATTTTCATTTTTTTTGGCAATTCCAACTATGTTTGGAGCAACTGTTTTAGATATTTATAAAACTAAAATTTGGTTAAATCCCACTCCCGATGTGGGATTATTAATTATTGGCTTTTTTGCTAGTTTTTTAACTGCTTACTTTGTAATTAAATGGTTTATTAAATTTGTAGAATCTCACAATTTCACAATCTTTGGCTGGTACAGAATCATTTTGGCTCTAATTTTCTTATTCTATCTCTGATTTCAGCAGCAAGTTCAAAGTTTAGGTCGTGGGCAGCTATAATCATTTCTTTCTTTAAATCTTTAACTAATTTTCGTTTATCCATAGGTGTTAAACTGCCCGTATCTACTGCAAGGATTGGTGTTACTAATTCCTCATTTCTTTCTACTAATTTCTCTCTTAATGGTTTTGAAATTGATTTTGGAATTATTCCATATTTTTTATTCATTGCAATTTGATATTCTCTTCTTCTTTTGACTTCACTTAAAGCTCGTTCCATGCTTCCTGTAATTTTATCTGCATACATAATGACCCGACCTTTAACATGCCTAGCAGCCCTACCCATTGTTTGAATAAGTGAGGTTTGGCTTCTTAAAAAGCCTTCTTTGTCTGCATCAAGTATGGCCACAAGTCCAACTTCTGGAAGATCTAACCCCTCTCTTAAAAGGTTAATTCCAACAAGTACATCATATGTTCCTTTTCGAAGATTATCTAAAATATCAGTTCTATCAAGAGTTTTGACATCCGAGTGTAAATATGCGACTTTTAATCCTTGTTCTTCAAGATATATAGACAGATCTTCAGCTGTTCTTTTGGTAAGTGTTGTTACCAACACTCTTCTTTTTTCTTTTATCTCTTTTTTTATTTCTTCTATTACATCTGCAACTTGATGAGTTGTTGGTTTAACTACTACTTCAGGATCTGAAATTCCCGTAGGTCTTAATAATTGCTCAACAATACAGCCTTCAGACATAGATTGTTCCCATTCATCTGGAGTCGCGCTAAGTGCTATAAAATTAGGAATTTTTCTCATAAATTCTTCAAATTTTAAGGGTCTGTTATCAAGTGCCGAAGGAAGTCTAAAACCATAGTCAATAAGAGTTGATTTCCTTGAAAAATCTCCAGCATACATACCCCTTATTTGTGGGAAAGTAATATGAGATTCATCTACAATAACTAAACAGTCTTTTGGAAAGTAATTTAGAAGTGTAAAGGGAGCGTCTCCAGGCGCCCTCCCATCAAAATATCTTGAGTAGTTTTCAATTCCTTTGACATAGCCAATCTCTTTAATCATTTCAAGGTCATAAGTAACTCTCTGACTTAATCTTTGTGCCTCAAGTAGTTTGTTTTCTTTTCTTAATTTATTAACTCTTAGATCTAAGTCGTGTTTAATATTATCAAATGCTGACCCATGAGTTTTGGGATCGGTTATAAAATGTTTGGCGGGATATAATACATAGGGTATAGCGAACAGGTTATAGGTTATAGATCCTGAAACAGCATTAATTTTAGAAATTTTTTTGATTTTTCCTAATTCTAATTCTATGCGTATAGCTTCGTCGGTATAGGCGGGGTAAATATCAATATTTTCTCCTCGAACTCTAAAAGTTCCTCTTTTAAATTCAAATTCGTTTCTTTCGTACTGTAAATCAAGAAACCTATCAATTATTTGCTCTCTAGTAACTTTCATTCCAGCTACAAATTCAAAGGCAAATTTGCCATATTCATTCGGGGATCCAATATTATAAATGCAAGAAACAGAGGCAACGACTATTACATCTTTTCTAGTCAAAAGATTTGTAGTCGTTGCAAGCCTGAGTTTATCTATAAGTTCATTAATTGCAGAGTCTTTTTCAATGTAAGTATCAGTTGATGGAATATAACTTTCAGGTTGGTAATAATCATAGTAAGAAACAAAGTAACTTACCGCATTTTCAGGAAATAAATCTCTCATCTCTTGGTAAAGCTGGGCTGCAAGAGTTTTATTATGAGAAATAATTAAAGTTGGTTTTTGAAGCTTTTCAATAACGTTAGCAACTGTAAAAGTTTTTCCACTACCAGTGACTCCAAGTAATGTTTGATATTTAATATTATTTTTGATATTACTAACCAATTTATTAACAGCCAATTTCTGTTCAGGAATTAGTTTGTGTGGACTATGTAATTTAAAATTCATAGACGTATTTTAACATAACATCTGTTAGGTTCGGAACCCGTAAGTTACGGGTTCCGAACCTGTAAGCAAATGTACCAGAAAGATATAGTTGACTCATTCGGTCTTTGTTTGTATATTCATATATATGACAGTTTCAAGAACAGCTCCAGTAATCTACAAAAGACAGGCCCAAATTTTGGACTTTATCAAACAGTCGATTGAAAACACAGGGTTTGCACCTACCTTAAGAGACATTGCAAATGCAATTGGTGTTAATTCTTTAGCTACCGTTCATGAACACGTACAAGGATTAGTTGAGAAAGGGCTATTAAAGAGAACCTCTGGAAGACTTCGAAAAATGGAACTTACAACTGACATCAATACCAATAACGAGGGAATAACAGTTCCAATTTTAGGCTACATTGCAGCAGGATCACCTATTGAACCTATGACTGATCCTTCTGCTCACATGTCAATTCCTCCAAATTTTGCCAGTAAAACAAAAAGAGTTTATGTTTTGCAAGTTAGAGGCCAATCAATGATTGAAGATCATATTGATGATGGAGATTTTGTAATTTGTGAACAAGTAGAAACCGCAAATAATGGTGAAATAGTCGTAGCACTTCTTCGAAATGGTATGGCTACTTTAAAAAGATACTTTAAAGAAGCGACTCGCATTAGGCTTGAACCAGCAAATGCTAAGATGTCTCCTATCTTTGCAAAGGAAGTAGTAATCCAAGGAAGAGTTGTGGGACTAATTAGAAAATACCAATCCTTCAAGTAAATTTCTGCCCGTCATTTGAGTTGGCACAGTTAAACCCAAAAGATTTAAAATAGTTGGAGCAACATCAGCCAAGATTCCTGAAGGCAAAGTCTCTCCTCGTCCTGTAAAATCTTTTGATATTACTATTAATGGAACAGGATTACTTGAATGCTCTGTTTCTATCTGACCAGATTGAGCATCAATCATTTCTTCACAATTGCCGTGATCTGCTGTTATAACTAGACACCCGTCATAGGCCAAGGCAAAATTGGCAAGCCTAGCTACGCATTCATCGGTAACCTGACAGGCTTTTACAGCCGAACCAATATTGCCTGTATGACCAACCATGTCAGGGTTGGCATAGTTAATTAGTATGAATTTATAATCAAAGTTTGATTTAAGTTGGGCAAGTACTGAATCAGTTAATTCAATTGCACTCATTTCAGGTTTTAAATCATAGGTAGCTACTTTAGGGGACGGAACAATTAAATGGTCCTCAAGATCAAACGGTGTTTCCTGTTGACCATTAAAATAAAAAGTTACAAATTTTTCCTTTTCACTTTCTGAGGATCTGAGTTGTCTAAAACCATTATCTGATATTACACGTCCAAACGGCATATCAACTGTTTCTGGAGGAAAGGCAACTACTGAGCCCTCTTCTACTAAAATTTTTTCATATTCGGTCATAGTAGCAAAATAGAGATTATTAAGTCTGGATGGTCTATTAAAAGCTACTTCTAATTCTTGTGTTGGATTTGTACTTATATGTTTTTTTAGATATTTAACTCTAAACGGATCAAAAGAAATATTGGCAGTAGCCTTTGAAAAATCATTAAAAACAAATGCACGGCTTAACTGTCTTGGTCTATCAACCCTGAAGTTAAAAAATATAACAGAATCATTATCAGTTATAAGTTTAAGAGGTTTACCGTCACTACCCATAATTAGAGCAGGATCAATAAATTCGTCAGTTTTACCATTATCATATGAAGCTGAAATTGCTTCCTCTGGAGTTTTAACTAAATTACCTTGACCTTTAGTTAATGCATTATAAGCTTTTTCAGTTCTATCCCATCTAAAATCTCTATCCATTGCCCAATAGCGTCCCATAAGAGAGGCTATTTGACCAACATTTTCTCTTTTAATAACTTCCTTTATTTTGTTCAAATATACTTTTGCAGCTGTGGGAGGAGAATCCCTTCCATCTGTAAAAAGATGTAAAAATACTCTGTCGAATTTATTTCTACTACAAAGCTGGATGAGGGCAAAAAGATGTTCAAGATTTGAATGAACTCCACCTGCGCCTGTTAAACCCATTATATGAAGATTTGAGTTAAATTTAGTAGCGTGTTCAATTGAGCCAAGCAAAGTTTGGTTAGAAAAAAATGTCCCATCAGCTATTGACATATTAATTCTCATTAAATCCTGATAAATGATTCGTCCAGCCCCTAAATTCAGGTGTCCTGTTTCAGTATTTCCAGCTTCGCCTCGAGGCAATCCAACAGATTCTCCTGCAGCTTGTAATTCAGTATGAGGATATCCAACACTATATCTATTCATATTAATACAATTTGCAATAGAAATTGCATTACCTGCTGAAGGAGCAGAAATACCCCAACCGTCTAAAATTGCCAGTATTACAAATTTGGGGATCATGTAATTGCTTCAAGTTCTAACTCTATGGCAGATAATCTATTATACTTCGCAACCCTCTCTCCTCGCGCTGGAGCACCAAATTTAGCATAATCTGAGGCAATCCCAACAGCAAAATCTGCAATAAATGAATCATTAGTCTCTCCCGATCTGTGAGAGGTAATTAATTTCCAGTTTACGTCTTTGGCCATTTTAACAACTTGTAAGGTTTCAGTAACTGTACCAATTTGATTAGGTTTAATAACTGCCCCATTACAAGCTTTCTCATCAATTGCTTTTTGCATTCTTTTGGGGTTTGTTACTAAGAGATCATCACCAACCACTGTGACTGAACCTGAAAGTTCTGTAGTTAATTTTTTCCAACTATCCCAAGCATCCTCCTGAAAAGCATCTTCCAAAATAGCTAATTTATAATTACTGATTAGTTCTTTGTAATAATCCAAAAGTTGGTTATCAGAAAGAGAACTGGATCTATCTCTTATAGTGTAGTTTCCATTTTTATAGAAACTATTGGCTGCAACATCTAGACCTAAAAAGACATCACGACCTAACGAGTAATTTGTTTGTTTAACAGATTCAACAAATACTTCGAACGCATCGGCGTTTGTAAACAAATTTGGAGCATATCCACCCTCATGACCCACGGAGTGAATAGCACCACGGCGAGCTAAATTATCACCAATTGTCTGATATATTTCTACTGCCATCTGTAATCCATCAGAAAATTTTTTATTTGTTGCTGGAATCATCCAGAATTCTTGAAAGTCCAAATTTCCCGCTCCGTGTAGACCGCCATTAATCATATTTAATAATGGTGTTGGAATTTTAACTCCTTTTTTCATACCACGTTCGACAGATAATTCATTAATCCAAGTATAAAGAGCCTTATTTTGTGATGAGGCTGCGATTTTACAAACAACTTCAGAAATAGCCAAGATTGAGTTCCCTCCAAATTTTGTTTTGTTTTCGGTTCCATCAAGAGAAATTAATTTTTGATCAATTTCAGATTGTTTTGTTGGATCCATACCAGTAATTGCTGGACCTAATATTTTATTTATGTTCTCCACTGCCTTTAAGACTCCTTCACCGTGATATCTAGTTAAATCCTTATCTCTTAATTCTAATGCTTCATGACTACCTGTTGACGTACCTGCAGGAACCGAGGCGGTTGCAAACCTACCATCGTCAAGTTGACAATAACATTCAACTGTAGGTACACCTCTACTATCCAAGATTTCTCTAGACCATATTCTCTTGATCATAAATCACCTTTCTAACTCTATTAATTGCATCAGGATTAACAGATATACTACTAACTCCTGCCTTAACTAAAATTTCAATCATTTCATCATAACTACTTGCAGCTTGACCACATATTGAAGATGTTATGCCATATTTATGACAGGTTTTAATTATTCTTTTTAATGCCCAAATAACTTCAGGGTTCATCTCATTAAATGCTGTCGCTACGGTTGAATTATCTCTATCTGTACCTTGAAGTAACATTGTTAAATCATTACTTCCAATTGATATTCCATCGATGCCAACTTTAATAAATTCTTCAAGTAAAATAACATTTACAGGGATCTCAACCATCATCCAAAACTTAAAAGTTGGATCATCAAAAAGACCAGTCGCGTTAACAAGTCTTCTTACTCTTCGCAACTCTTCAGGGCTTCTTACAAAAGGTATCATAATCTGGAGATTATTGTACTTTTCTCTAACTTTTTTAAGAGCAGTTAGTTCTAGATTAAAGACTTCTGGATCAGAAATATACCTAAAGGCTCCACGAAATCCAAGCATAGGATTAGGCTCTTGTGGTTCCCAGTTTTTACCTCCCTCAAGACTTCGATATTCATTAGTTTTGAAATCAGTTGCCCTATAGACAACCTGCCTTGGATAAAATGCGTCGCAAAATGTAGTTAAATTATTAACAAGTTTATTTATAAAAATATCTTGGGTTTTTCTTTTTATTGCTTCCTTGGGGTGGATTCCAATGCCTGCTATAATAAATTCAGCGCGCAGAAGACCTACACCATCTACATTCATCTCAGAAACCTTTTTGGCCAAATCTGGTTCTGCTAAATTAACGTAGACTTTTGTAGCAGTTTTTAAGTTTTGACTTATTTTTATTTCATCCTTTTTAACTATTAATTCTTCATTCTTAATTCCTCCTAGAAACACTTCACCTGTTTTACCATTAACTGTCACAATTTGGTCATCTTTTAATGTTTTAGTGGCCGTCTTTGTTCCCACTACACAAGGAGTTCCCATTTCGCGACTAACAATTGCAGCATGACTTGTCATGCCACCTTCATTAGTAACGATTGCTGAAGCCTTCTTCATTGCTGGTACATAATCAGGTGATGTCATTGGAGCGACTAAAACATCTCCTTTTTCAATTTTATCAATTTCTTTAGGAGATCGTAAAATTTTAACAACACCTGTTCCAATACCAGGTGAAGCTGGTATTCCTTTTAAAATAGGTGCTGTATTTTGCGTCAATTTATCATTTAGCTTTTTACCAGCTTCGCTGGCCAAGCTTCGCTTATCATTTACCTTTTCTATAGTTGTTATTGGCCTTGTTTGTACGATATAAATTTTACCCTTTTCTATTGCCCATTCTGTATCTTGTGGAAAATAATAATGCTCTTGAAGTTTTTGACCAATTTTAGCTAAAGAGACAATGTCAATATCTGTTAATTTGATTTTATCCCATAATTTCTTTGGTAGATCTCTTTCTTCAGTTTTATTATTTCTCTTGGTTAAAAGTTTTTCTTGAGTGTTTGCTTCTTTTGAAAGAATTGCAAAAGTTTCTTTTTGAACAACATAATGGTCGGGAATGTAAGCACCTTGGACAATCATTTCACCTAAACCCCAAACAGCGTCTATCACAATTCTGTCTTTTAGATTAGTCACGGGGTCGATAGAAAACATGATTCCAGAGACTTCTGACTGAATCATTTTTTGTACAATTACAGAAATGCCTACCTTGTCATGTTTAATTTTATTTTGTACCCTGTAATAAATTGCCCTAGGAGTAAAAAGAGATGCCCAACATTCTCTAATTGCAATTTGTAAATTAGCTTCTCCTTTAATGTTTAAAAAAGTTGCTTGTTGACCTGCAAAACTCATCCCCGGCAAATCTTCCGCAGTTGCAGATGACCTAACGGCAACTAAGGCTTTAGAAAATCTGTTGGAGAGTTTTTTATAATATTTATCAACTTCATGAAATACTACTTCAGGGAATTTTGACGTATTAATTAATTTTTGTAGTTTTTTGGAAGCATTTTCAAGCTGTGCTGGATCATTAACATTGGTAACAGCTAATATATCGTAAATTTTTGAAGATATATCATTTTCTTTCAAGAACAAATCATATGCAGGAACTGTAACAGCAAATCCGTTTGGAACAGGAAAACCTGCTTTGGTCATTTCACCTAAGTTTGCACCTTTTCCACCAACTAAAGAAAGATCGTCTTTATCTATATTTTTAAATTCAACAACTAACGGCAGTGAGGTCATCTATTTAATATAGCAGATTTAAGTTTTAATATCCAAGGCTCAGGCCCTGGATCATCATTTCTTAGGATTGAAAGGTGAAATCCAATCCATGTGCAATAATGTACAATCTCAAAAAGCTGACCTAAAAAGCCTTTTGATTTAAGAATATAACTTTTATAATTTAATCCCATCTCATCAAACAAATCTTTGGTAATTTTATATCTAAGTTTAATTCTTTCGTTATCTAATTTACTTTCAAAAAAAAGATATTTATTTTTTAAGACTAAGGCAGGCTCTTTTAAGGCTTCGATTAAAACATGGTTCACTTCAGGAAAATCATAAAATTGGGTAAACACTCTACCAATTTCACAAACAGCATTACGTCCTGCATTAAGTGCACCTAAAAATATTTTAGAACCAAAAAATACTGGTAAACTCCCTTCTAACCATTTAGCAGTATCCTGTGCATTCCAAGTCTTTCTAACTTCAACTAATTCATCTAATGCTGAATTTATTTCAGATTCTGCATTTTTTAAAAACCCAACTTTCTCTAGAACTCCAACTAAGGCTCCAAACGAAACGCCTAGACCTGATTTTGGATAACCAGAAGGATTGGTATCACCTGCCGAAAAAACGGCACCCTTTATCTCACCAGATTTAATTAAATCTCCAATTTTACCGCCTGTTGATGTACCTACAATTTGGCAATCAAACTTCCTAGCCGTGTCATGGGCAGAAATTGTCTCTTCAGTATTACCTGAATATGAGTTTAAAATCACTAAAGTCTTTTCATTAACCCAACCAGGGAGTCCATATCCGTTAAATATAGTCAGTGGAATTTTGTTTGTTTCTTCCTGCCAACTTTGAATTATTTTCCCAGCATTTGAAGAACCTCCCATACCAGAAATAATAATATTTTCATAACCTGTAACCTGTAACCTATTACCTATAACCTCTTTATATGTTCTTTTAATTTGTTCAGGGAATAAATTAAGTGAATCCTCAATCCCCAACGAATCTAATTTATTTGTCATAATAACTTTATTATTTCATTATAAATTGTTTTGTTATTAGCAACAACTAACGGGATTTGATTTATTGCGTTATATGCCCCTGCTTCTTTTGCAACCATAAGTCCTGGCAAAATGTCATGGTCTTTTGGAGGATTAGAAAGGTTAATGTAGGCTTCACAACCTCCTTGAGCCAACCAACAAAGTGCACTGTTTTCATCTGCAAGACTTCTTAATCTATAGACATATTTGCCAATTTCTTTTAATTTGTTAAAGCTCCAATCATATTTATCTTGGTTTCTTTTAAAAGAAGGAATGTAGCAATATACAAAGGCTTCAGTAAGTTTAGTAATTTTAGAAACTTCAATTTGTTTGCCATTTTTGAAACTTCCTAAACTTAAAGCACTTGAATATAGAACATTTTCGAAAGGCCTGAAAATTGCTGAGCAAATAGTTTTTCGATTCTGTTGTAATGCAATTGAAACATTCCATTGGGGAATATCTCTAACAAACTCCTTTGTTCCATCTAATGGATCAATTATCCATTTAAATTCTGCATCAGGATTTGTTTCTCCTTGTTCTTCTGAAACAATGCCATGGTTTGGATATTTAGTTAAGATCGTGTCCACTAAATATTTTTCTGAAGCAAAATCTGCAGTTGTTGCTATATCTTGGATATCTTTTTGATTTATAACTTGGAAATTGTCCTTGTGCTTAAGAATTATTTTTCCGGCTTTTAATGCCAAATTCTCCAAAAATATTTTTAACTCTTCAATATTATTCGAACGCATGTATATTTACACCAGATTTCCAGTCAATCTCTGGATATTTTGTAAGTATTTCTTTAACTTTTAACTTTAGTTCGTCATACTTTTCTTGAGTTTTAGCTTCAAATTTAATTGTTACATATGGACCGTTTTGACTAGCTCGAATAATAACCATTTCATCAAGGCTATCTGCCCTAAATCCATCTATATCAATATATTTAGCATCTGGAAATATAGTTTTTATGTCTTGACTTATTTTTTCATTTATCAATTTAAATTTAATTGAATCAGCTAAACCTAATTTAATCTCAGGACTTGAAACATATTTAGGAATTTCCAAAACAGCCTCTCTAAATGACTGGCTTTTTCGTTTTAAGTATGAGAACAACCTTAAAGTTGCAAAACAAGTGTCGTCATGTCCATAAGCATTATCCATAAAAAATATGTGGCCGGAGAGTTCACCACCAAATGGAGACCTCATTTCCTTAATTTTTGCTTTTATAAAACTATGACCAGTTAACCACATAACAGGCTTACCGCCTGATGACTCAATTACATCTGAAGTAGCTTTCGAACAAAGAGTATTAAAAATAATTGGAGCTCCGGGCATATACTCTAGTATGTCCTTGGCAAAAATGGCTACTAAGACATCGTTCCAAATGAGATTACCTTCATTGTCAACAATTCCTATTCTATCTCCATCAGAATCATATGAAAGACCCATGTCAGCTTTTTCCTGAATAACTCTTTTTGCTAGTCTCTCTAATACATCTCGTTCAGTTGGATCTGGAGTACCTAATGGAAAACTTCCATCCAAATTTGTATTTTGTTCAATTACCTCACAGCCTGACTTTCGTAAAATATCAGGCAAAAATTTACCAGCAGTCGCATTCAAACCTTCGATGACTACTTTAAAACCAGCATTTTCAATAGGAACCCGCTTAAACAAGTCTTTGACATAGAAAGGAAAAACATCTTCGTTTGTTACTTTGCCTTTAGCGTCAAAGGTTTTAAAGTTCCCACTTTCTGCAATTTTCCTAATTTGTTGCACTTCGTCCGTTAAGAGAGTATCTGAAAATCCAACTGCGAGCTTCAATCCATTATAATTTGCAGGGTTATGTGAAGCTGTAATCATAGCTGCCCCTTTAGATAAAAAATGATATTGAGCAAAATAAAGAATTTGAGAAAGTGTTAAACCAATATCAAAAACGTTAATACCAGATTCTAATAAACCTTCAACAAATGCATTTTGATATTTTTCTGAAGTTAATCTGACATCTCTTCCAACAACCGCCTCATTAATTCGTCTCTCAAACAAGAAAGTAGCATAAGCCTTACCTAAGGTATAATAAACATCCTCATCAAGATCTTTATCTACAATTCCTCGGATATCATAACCTCTGAAGATTTCTGGATTTATATCTTTAATAATATTCATTCTCAGTGCCTATTAGCTTAAACGTTTTAGTATAAATAAGTCAAGAGCTAGCTTTAAATCTAACTTACTAGTTTTTGATTTAACATCAATTTCAGCCAATTCTGAGATCATCTGTCCCACCCCAGGGGTGGGATTTGTTTGGTATCTTTGCTTTAATTTCCAAGCAATCATGGCAAATATATATTCTACTGCGTTAGTTTTTAAAAGCTCATGAAAACCCTTAATTGTCATATTATCCAAAAACTTCCAGAGTAAAATTGGAAGTTCATACTTTTCAACAGTATCGGCGTTCAAAGCTTTGAGCGATATTGCAGGGTGAAACCCTGCAGTGTAGACTATTAGGGTTCCTGATATTTTTTTGATCAAATTTAATTCATTTTTGCCTATTAGTTTGTAATCTCTAATTATAATTAATTTTTCAGTTCCAAAAAGTGAAGGTGTGTCTTCAATTTTGTCGTTAACTATGTCCCAACCTCTTTTTTTAGCTTCTGTAATAAATTTAGTGAGCCTTGAGTAAGACTTTTCTGTATCTGTTCCATGTAAAACTATTATTTTCATACTTGTAAGGTTCAACCTTTAAAGGTTGTCTAATTTGACAATCATCTGTCGGAGTTTGTCTTTAAAATTATTATGTCCAGACCTAGTGTGGGGTGTTAGACTTCCTGAAAAATTTTTAGGAATATGACTAAGTTCGTGTAACAGTACTTCATCTTGTTTTCTTTTATCTAATTTATCGAAATACTCTGAAATAACTTCAACAATGTAGGCGGGCTCAACATTTAAAGTTGTTTGCCAAAGACGAGGTAAACCCCATGTTCTAGCATAAGCGCGAGCGGTACTACCATGTGACCTGTAAAAAAATATTCTACCATAACTTAACCACTCTAAATCCAAGTCGATAATTAACTTTTTAACTCTACTTTGTATTTCGCTGTCGAGATCCCATTTAACCCCTGAAGATCTCTGACCCCTCTTTAATTTGTTCATCAAATTTAATGGCAACAGTTTCACCTTTGGGTGCAAAATTTATTTTTTTAAAACCAACTTGGATAAAGATTATTTTCGGCTGAATAGAATCTTTAAGTCTATCCATTACACGAATATTATCATTAATAGACAAATCAGAAATCAAGGTAACAATTGAAACACCAGTTTTTTCATAGTATTTACTAACTGTTCCCACCTTTAGCATGACTTTAGTCAGAAACATTTGATTTAAGTTTAAATGCATGAGTAAGAGCTATTGCAAGTGCATCTGCACAATTATCAAAATGCGTTTTTTTATGCTTTTCACTTTTAACTTTATTGCCTAAAATCTTTCTAATATGCATCTGTACTTCTTTTTTATTAGATCTTCCACTACCCGTTATCATTTTTTTAATAGTTCCAGGAGCATACTCAAAAATGGTAACTTTGCTTTTGCCTGCAGCTAGTAACATTACTCCTTGTGCTTGACCAACCGCTATTGCTGTTTTAGCGTTAGTTGCAAAAAAAATCTTTTCAATACAAAAAACATCTGGTTTATGAAGTTTAATTAAAGTAAGTGTTTCTTCATAAATCTTTTCAAGTCTATGTTCCTTGAAGCCGTTCTTGTCAGTTTCTATTAAACCCCATTTGCCAACTTTAACTCCAGTTTTGCTCAATTCTACGATTCCATAGCCAGTAGTCGCCGTCCCCGGATCAATACCTAAAATTTTCATTAAATAAGTATACTATGAAGCTTTAACTTTTGTTTTTGAAGTTTTAACCTTTTTTTGTAATTTTGCTTTTTCCCTTACATTACTTCTCCAATATATTTTATCAATCTCTTTCGGAGATTTTTCTCTGGTGTAGTAAAGTTTTGCTCGCTTTACTCCACGGGTACCATTCTTAACGACTTCAATTTTTTCAATTGTGGGAAGGTCCACTGGAAAAATCTTCTCAATTCCAATTGCTGCTTCACCAATTCTTCTAACAGTAAACATTTTTCGTCCTGTTTCACCTTTAATGGCCAAAACCATACCATCAAAGAAAGCAACTCTTGTTTTTTCTCCCTCTTTAATTTTTTGGAAAACTTTAATTCTATCTCCAATTCCAAATTCAATTTCCTTATGTTTAATTCTTAAAGCCATGAAGTATATTATACTATTTATTTTTAAGCCCGCCTAGTACCATTGGTAAGCTTAGAAGCTGTCTTCTGATTGGATCAAGAATAAGACCCATTGATTCAAGAGTTACAGCTCCTAATAAGTTACTATCACCTTTTTCTCCAAAAATAACAGGCGCATGACCTTTTTCCTGACCATAAGAATATAATGCTCCACCCATTTTTCTAGTGATTAAATCTCCATTAGCAAGAGAAAACTCTTTTTCAGACATTGGTTTTATACCAAGTTTTTTTAAGATTTGACTATCAACAACTGAGTAAACCGCCCCTGAGTCAACCATAAAGTGAACACTTTCAAAGACATTAGGTTTTAAAGGATTTGCAATCTTTACTCTCAAGTTAGTTATTCCCATATGAATGAATTATACATCACTACTTCAAGATTATATCTATTTGTTTTTGCAAACTTTCAGACCACATAATTTTCTGTTTTGGAGTAATTTTATGTTTATCTGAATCAAATATTAACAAGGCTTCATCATTGCCATTATTTTCCTCAAAAAGTTTTTTAAGTTCCAGAAGTTTTTCTTTTGTAGTATCTTTGGGAATATGAATTATATGTTTATCGTCTTTTTTGTATTCCTCCATAGTCTCAACTAAAAAAGAAATTTCGTCTTCTCTTTGATCGACTTTCCCTGAAATTAAAACAATTTTTCCATCCATTAAAAAGCTTTTTACATCTTGATAAATTTTAGGAAAAACAACTAAATCTACAATTCCGGTTGTATCCTCAGCCTTAACAAAAGCCATTTCTGAATTGTTTTTCTTAGTTAATATTACTCTTACTTCTCTAATAACTACTCCTAGTTTAACCATTTTGTCCTTTTGATCTTCAGGATTAAGTTCAAAAATTTTACAAGTTATACTTGCTTCTAAAGGTTCTAAAAGTTCGTTTATTGGTTTTGCTGAAATAGAAAAACCCAAAAGATCTCGTTCAAATTTCTCTCTTTCATCATCTGAATAATCGTCAATAGAATTATCAATTATGGAATCATCTGAAGCGTAAGCTGACATTGCGGAGATGTCTTCCAACGAAAAAAGTCCAGATTGGCCATTATTTTCCTTAGGTTTAGTTAACTTACTTTTAATTACATCCATAGCAGATAAAAGTGCTGTTCTCTTGCCAAAATTATTCATTGCTCCTACCTTAATTAAACTTTCCAAGACTTTTTTATTTACTTTTCTACCATCAACTCTATTAATAAAATCTGAAAAAGATTTAAATCCGACAGCTGGCGGACCTTTCCTAGCCTCAAGAATTACATCTATTGCAATTTTTCCCACATTCTTAACGGCGGACAAGCCAAATCGAATGTCTTTTTCATTTACTATAGTAAAATCAACACCCGATTCGTTAATGTCAGGGGGAAGTACTTTAATACCCATTCTTCTGCATTCATGCACTGCAAGGCTTACTTTTTCACTATCGTTGCTCTCTGCCGAAAGTAGGGCATTCATATATTCCACTGGATAATTTGCTTTCATATAAGCTGTGTAGTAAGCAACCATTCCATACGAGGCGGCGTGTGCTTTATTAAAACCATAAGCCTGGAACGGTTCAAAAAGTTTCCATAATTTTTCAGCAAATTCTGCTGTTTGCCCATTTTTAATAATACCTTTTATAAATTTATTTTTTTGGGCAGCCATTTCTTCAGGGATCTTCTTACCAACTGCTTTCCTAAATTTATCAGCCTCTTCCCAGCTATAACCTGCCAAATCAAGAGCGCAAAACAAAAGATCATCCTGATAAACAATTAGTCCATATGATTTTTGTAAAAATTTTTCCATTCTGGGGTCTAAAAATTTGACCAAATTAGGATTATTTTTGCGTTTTATGTATTCTGGTATAACAGCTATTGGGCCAGGTCTATAAAGTGCTACCATCGCCATAATATCTTCAACTCTAGTAGGCTTTAGTTCTTTTAAAAATTTTGTCATGCCAGAACCGTTTAGTTGAAAAGTACCCATTGTTTCACCACGAGAGAGCATCTCAAAAGTTTTTGTATCGTCTATTGGAAGTTTGTGAAGATCTATATCAATATTTCTTGTACTTTTAACAATTTTAATAGCATTACCTAAAATTGAAAGGTTTCTTATTCCTAAAACATCAAATTTAATTAAACCAACATCTTCACAAGCATGCATTTCATACTGTGTGATAGTTTTTTCTCCCGAAGGCTCTTTTTGTATGGGAGCAAAATCTGTTAATTTGGTTGGAGCAACAACTACTCCCGCAGCGTGAACAGACAAATGTCTGGCATTTCCTTCAACACTTCTAGCTAAATCAAAAATTTTTTTGGTGTCTTTATCATTTTCATACAAAGCTTTTAAGTCAGGAGTCTCACTTAAGGCTCTCTCCATAGTCATTGGAAAACCTTGTGAACCAATTGGAATTAATTTTGCAATTTTATCGCCAATTGCATATGGATAACCCAAAACTCTTGCAATGTCACGAACGGCAGCTTTGGCAAGCATTCTTCCGAATGTGCAAACCTGGGCAACTTTATCAGTTCCATATACTTTAGTTATATAGCTAATAACATCGTCGCGACTATTATCAGATATATCAAAATCAATATCTGGTGGAGATGGTCTAAAGGGATTTAAAAATCTTTCAAAAGGTAACCCGTATGTTAACGGATTTACAGTTGTTATACCCAATACATATGAAACCAAACTGCCAGCAGCAGAACCTCTGGTATTGGTTACAATCCCATTTTCAGTAGCCCAGTTAACCATGTCCATGACAATTAAAAAGTAGGGAGCGTAGCCTTTCTTGTTAATTATGCCAAGCTCATAAGTTAATCTTTCTTTTGTTTCTTTTGTAATGTTTTCGATTTTTTCGGGCAAATATTTCCAGGCTAGTTCCTCTAAATACACTCCATCTGTCTTTCCTTTTGGCAAGTTAAATTTAGGAAAAGACCAAGAGCCAATTGGGATCTCAAGGTTACATTTATCAGCAATATAAACTGTATTTTCGATAGCATCAGGTAGATCCTTGAAAACTTCTGCCATTTCATCAGGAGTTTTGATATAAAAATCAGGATTATCAATATATCTTAATCGTTTGACATCAGACACATTCTTACCCGTGGCTATACAAACTAAAGCATCCTGCGCTGGAGCATCTTCTCTTTTAATGTAATGGCAATCGTTTGTAGCAACTAAAGGGATACCCAGATCACGACTGAGCCTAATCGCTCCTTCTTCATATTTTTTACATTCATCCGCAGTTTTTGATAAATTAGTCTTTAATTCTTGATCATTAATACTTGATATTATTTTTTCATAGTTATGTCTTTGTATTTCTATGTAGAAATCATCTTTGAAAACGTCGGCATACCACTGAGTTAATTTTTTTGCTTCCTCGTAGTTGTTGTCAATTAATAAACTGGGTATCTCAGCAGCTGGACAACCAGAAAAGCAAATCAAACCATCTTTATGTTTACTAAGTATCTCTTTGGTAAATCGGGGGCGATAATAAAAACCCTCCATGTGAGCAATTGAAGTTAATTGCATCAAGTTTTTGTAGCCTTCATAATTTTTGGCAAGAAGTGTAATGTGAAAGTTATCTTTAACTTTTTCAGTCATGTTTCGAGTAACATAACCTTCAAGACCGATAATTGGTTTTATTTCTTGTTTTTTGCCTTCTTTAAAAAATTCAATAGCTCCATACATTGCTCCATGGTCGGTCATAGCAATTGCATTCATCCTATTTTCTTTAACAAAAGTAAAAAGTTTTCTTATTCGTGAGAGTCCATCAAGAAGCGAATATTCTGTGTGGTTATGAAGGTGAACAAACTGCGTCATTATCACTATTCTGCCACTATTTATCTGTTTAGTCTACCTTCTTTAAATCATTTAAGGGTGTTTTTTCTTGTAAATATTTTTCTGGATCAATTTCATATTCAAAAGTAGGTTTACCTGGTTCGATTATTTTTCTTTTACGATCTTTAGCTAAAATATAACCTTTCCCGAAAGTGCCTACTATCTTCCATTCTTTATTTTCATTATTTATTTCTGTCATAACTCAATCTGATAATAAAATTATACCATAAATTTAATTTATTTTAGTTGAAATTCTCCTCTATTAATTTTTGGCCGTTACGAATTGAATACATTAAAATTAGAATAACACCAAGAGACATTATTGTTAAGAGGGTTTTTACTCCAAAAAATTCTGAAACTACTCCAGAAAAAATTATTGGAAAAATTGTTGCAATAGTAATTAAAAACCATAAATTACCAAAAACCCTTCCTCTTAACCATTGAGGAGTGTTTTCTTGTAAAAAAGTAAGCGTTGGGATATTTACTCCAATAAACCCCATCCCCACCAATAATACTAATATTGGGGTAGAAATAAGTTTGCCAAAAACTAGCCCCATTACTGAAAGACCTAAAATAGCAAGGCTTAAATCAATAATTTGTTTTTTTCGCCAACCAACTTTGAGTAATTTTGAAACTGAAATTGATCCTATAGTCGCACCTATTCCTGCAGGAACAACCACCAATAGTCCAACATATGAGGTTGAAATATGTAAAATTTCTTTAGCAATGCTGGGTAGGTTTGCTGTAATAATAGAAAGACCCACTTGTATAAAAAAGAGAAGAATTAGGGGGTAAAGTACAGTTTTTTTAGTCTTAATAAATTTATAGCCTTCTATTAAATGATCAAAAAAAACTTTCATCAAAGCCTCCCAATCAGTTGGCAATTTTTTACGAGGAGTCACATTTGGAAGAAGGTAAACACTTAAAAAGGCAATAAAAAGCATTGATGAAGCAATAATCAGACTTCCCTCAAATCCTACCAGCTTCTCAATTATCCCTGCAAAGCCAAAACCAATGACTAATGCAAGTTGTGAGGTTAGAAAAAACAAACTGTTAGCCTTTGGCAATTTTTCTTTGCTAATAACTGAAGGTAAACTAGCATTTTCAGCTGGTACATAAAACTGATTTAAAAATGAATAACTTAAAACAACTGCAAAAAGTAAAAACACAGAGTAGTTATGGCCAAAAATATACAAAAATATAACTACAGCCTGAAGTAAATTGGTAATTACTAAAGTTTTTCTACGACTAACCAGGTCAACTACCCCTGCTCCAATCGGTCCAAAAAATATCGCAGGTAGAGCATAAGAAACCCAAAGAAGTGAAGTTGCAATTGATGAACCCGTAGCATTAAAAAGTTTAGCTAAAAGAAGAAAATTCATCATGTTCACCGTCACTTGTGAAAGTATTTGTGAAACCCAAAGATAGTAGAAATTTTTACCCATGTAAAGCTTCTAGCAGTTTAGCACTAATTAATTTTGGGTCACCCTTTCCTGATAGTTTTTTTTGAACTTGTCCGATTAAAAATCCTATTACCTGGCCTTTGCCATTTTTATAGGAAGTAATTACATCAGGATTTTCAGATAAAACTTCTCTAATTCCTTGCTCAACATCAGAAGCTGGAATAAAATCAGTTTTTGTAAGTTCTATTATTTTTTTAACTAAACCAGCGGGTTCAAGATATTTTTCATCAAGTTTTTTATTAATCATCAAGTCTGCAATCAGCTTGTAGTTTTTATTTAATTTACAAGCCTTCTCAAAATAATTGGCTCTTGTCAAATCAGAAACTAAAATTTCTATGTATTCTTTTGATAGGTTATATTGTTTCTCAAATCCTTCTCGTTTTTGTTGTGGTAATTCAGGCAAACTAGATTCTAATTCCTGAATTCTAGATTCTTGTATTTCAATTGGAGGAATATCAGGTTCGGGAAAATACCTATAATCTTGTGAATCTTCTTTAGATCTTTGTGAAAAAGTCAATTTCGTATTTTCGTCATACCCTCTTGTTTCCTGTTTTATTTTTCTACCTTGACTAAGTTCTAATTCCTGTCTTTTTATTTCTGCCTCAATTGCTTTTTCTAAAAACCTAAAACTATTAATGTTTTTAAGTTCTACTTTATAGTCGGGCAACATTACAGGTTCGGAACCTGTAACAGGTTCCGAACCTAATAGAAGTAATGAGATATTCGCTTCCAGTCTCATAGTTCCTTTTTCCATGTCTGCTCCGCTTATGTCTAAATATCTGGCAATCAATTGGAGTTCTTTGGTAAAAGCTAAAACTTCAGAAGTCGAATGAAAAACAGGTGCAGTAACAAGTTCTATTAAAGCACAGCCACAGCGATTGAAATCAACTAGGGAAATATTATTTTGATGTATTAATTTCCCTGCATCTTCTTCAAGGTGTATGTGATTTATAGCTTTACCCAGTAAACTACCCCCTACACATAATGGATTGTCTTTTTGACTGGTCTGGAAGCTTTTGGCAAGGTCAGGATAAAAATAATGTTTTCTATAAAATTTACTTTTAGCTGAAATTGTAGATCCTAGTGCAAGTCCCAACTTTATAACTTTATTTATTGCTTCCTTATTAGCAATCGGTAAAGCTCCAGGAAGTCCTAAACAAATAGGGCAAGTTTGAGAATTAGGTTTTGCTCCAAAATGGTTTTGAGGGCAACCACAAAACATTTTAGATTTTGTATTTGGTTCTATATGGACTTCAAGTCCAATAATGGTTGTGTATTTCATATTAAAATGCTGTTTTTGGTTTGTAATCTATTTCTTTATGATAAAGTTTCCCTAATTCAAACAATTGATGCTCTGAAAATCTTGGGCCCATTAACTGAAAGCCTAATGGCAAGTTATTTTTAGTAAAACCCGACGGGAGTGCAAGCGATGGAATACCACATAAATTGGCTGTGGCAGCGTAGACATCTGTTAAATACATTGATAATGGATCATTGATTTTTTCACCTAATTTAAATGGTGGAGTTGGAGCAACGGGAGCAATTAAAGCATCAACTTCATCTTTCATAAAAACCTGATCTACTTCTGAAATTATTTTAGACCTTACCCTCATAGCCTTATCATAGTAGGAATCATAAAAACCAGCTGATAAAACATAACTACCTAGCATAATTCTTCTTTTAGCTTCTTCACCAAGAAAATCTCTATCATTTCCATATCTAATACCATCAAAACGACCTAAATTACTTGAAACTTCAGCTGGTTGAATAATGTAATAAACTGAAATTCCGTACTTTGTGGAAGGTAGACTTACATCTACAAATTCTACATTCTCTTTTTTGTAAACATTTATAACCTCTTGAATATTTTTTTCAATTTCACTATCTAAACCCTCTATAAAAAACTCTCTTGGTATTCCAATTTTAAACTTAGATTTTTTTGATTCATCACCTTTTTTATTAACCACTGTCCCATCAAAACCATCTTCACCTTTAATTACGTTAAAAATTGTTTCAACGTCTTCAATTGTGCGGGCTAAAGGGCCAACTGTATCCAATGAACTTGCCATAGCAATAACACCATATCTTGATACAGCACCATAGGTGGGTTTAAGCGATACTAAGTAGTTGTAATTTGCAGGAAGTCTAATAGATCCACAGGTGTCAGTTCCTGTTGAAATAAGACTCATGTTGGCTGAAAGAACAGCACCCGATCCGCTTGAAGAACCACCAGGAATATAATCTTTATCCCAAGGATTTAAAGTTGCTCCAAAGTCTGAATTCTCACCACTTGAACCATGCGCAAAGGCATCGCAGTTTAATTTTCCAATTGGTATAGCTCCAGCATTTTCAATCTTTTTAACTGAAGTGGCAGAATAAACAGGTACGTAACTTTCTAAAATTTTAGATCCTGCAGTTGTTCGAATATCTTTGGTTAAAAATATATCTTTGTAAGCTATTGTTACACCTGACAAAGGTTCATCAAACTTACCAATTTTGTCTAATTCTTTTGCTTTAGCATAAGCTAGATCTTCAGTAACTGTTAGAAAAATATTATATTCTTTGTTGTATTTCTTGATCTGTGCTAAATAAGCATCAACAAGTTCCACTGCTGAAAACTTTTTCTGTTTTAATCCATCTTGAGTTTCTTTAATTGTTAAAGGTGTATTCATGTTCTGTTTTCTAAAACAGCTGGAACTTTAAATAAACCGTTGTATGTGTTATCAGTCCCCGACAAAGCCTGGCCTTGTGTTAGAATGTTTTCACTAATCACTTTGTCTTCACGGAATACGTTAGTAAGCCCTGTTGTTTGATTTGTAGGTTCAACACTGTTAGTATCAACTTCTGATAATTGTCCGACAAAACCAACAATTTTAGATAGCTGGGGAGTAAACTTTTTTATTTCAGCATCGGTTAATGTGAGATTACTAAGTTTGGCAACATGTAAAACTTCCTTTTTTGTTAATTTTGTCATGTCAATATAATACTTCAACTAACTCATTTTTTGAAGTACGGCAATTCTTTCTGAAATTGGTGGGTGAGTATTAAAAAGATTTGCAAACAGGCCCACATTGCCTTTAATTCCCATTTTAAAAGGACTAACAATATAAAGATGAGCTGTTGCTTTGTTTGCAGCTTCTAAGGGTTCTGTATCGGCCGATATCTTTTCTAAAGCAGTAATTAATCCTTGAGGTTGCCTTGTAATAGCAACACTACCAGCATCAGCCATAAACTCTCTTCTTCTTGAAATTGCTAGTTGAATTAATTGGGCAATAATAGGTGAGAGTATCGCAAATATTATGCCAATTATTAAAACAACCGCACCAAGACCATTTTTTTCATCATTAGATGATCTTCTTCCATGAAAACTGCTTCGGAGGAAAAAATCTCCAAGAAGCGCAATTAATCCAACCATCACAGAAACAATTGACATTAAACGAATATCATAATTTTTAACATGAGATAATTCATGAGCAATTACTCCTTCAAGTTCTGTTCTTGTAAGTTTTTCTAAAAGTCCTGTTGTTACACAGACAACAGCATGGTCTGGATCACGACCAGTTGCAAATGCATTTGGTGCAGAATCTTCAATTACGAAAAGTTTTGGTCTTGGAAGTCCGGCTCCTATACACAAATTCTCTGCAACTGAAGTAAATAGTTTATCTTCTCTCGAATTTGCTATTCTTGCCCTTGAAATGCCAAGAACAATCTTATCTGAAAAATAATAACTTACAAAAGTAGATACACCTGAAATAATTAGAGCAATGCCAGCAAAACCAAGGCCACTTGCCTCATAACCATTATAAATACCAATAGCTAATGCTATAAAATAAGTAGAAATTGCAACAAACGCAAAAAATAAAACAGCAATTACTGCCGACTTTATCTTATTTGCCGACTGCACTTCATATATATTTTTCATATTACTTTATGAATTGCTCAAATTCAGATTTACTCATTCCTGATTGGTTTAAAATACTTTGAAAAGTACCAAAGGCAATTTGCTTGTGTATTGGAACAATTACTGTTTGTAATTTACCATTCCAAAATCCTCGCATCTTTAGATGACTTCCTTTTTGTGAAACTTGACTAAAATTAGCTCTTTTAAAAGCATTTACTGTCTCTCTTGAAGTATATAATTTAGGCATATATAGCAGATATCTCAGGTTCTGTTGGTACAAAATAATTTGGAATTTTTACATCTTCATCTTCAAGCAATAAATCAACCGCTTCTTGAAGATTGACAATGGCCTCTTTTCTTGTTTTTCCTTGACTAGCTACTTCCAATCCAATAGCTTTGGCCACAAACCAATTTTCTTCTTGCCATACAATCGCCTTCAAGTCTGTTTTTGACATAAAGATATTATATCATTTCTTAAAGATTTACTTTTACAGATTTCATTTCATCAGAACTAACTTTCAAAAAATCTCCTGATTCAACTGTTTCCAAACCTTTTAGTTCTTCAAATTTAAATAGGTTAGCTATTATGTTTGTAGGAACAGTTGCCCTTTTGACATTGTAATCAGCTGTTAAGTCAATCAAAAGACGTCTTGAATACATGACTTTATCTGATGTATCTCGAAGTTCTCCCATTAAGTTTTCAACTACTGTATTTGCTTTAAGTTCAGGGTTACTTTCAACAACCACTCTAAGTCCTGATAATACATCAGAAATTTGTTTTGTTGCATCCTTTCCAGCTGAGACTAATTTTCTAGCTTCCGAGAGCATTTCAAGAATTCCTTTTTCGTGTGTTAAATAACCTTTAACCGAGGCTTCAAGATTTGGTATTAAATCAGCTTGTCTTTTTAACTGGTTTCCAATTTCTTGGATTGATGCTTTAATTCTAGTTTTACTAGATACAAAAAAATTATAAATTGAGACAACCCAAAAAATTACTAATGCTAGTAATCCTAATAATATATAAATAAAATTCATTTAATATTCACCTCCTTCTTAAATTCTTCTAACTTCAGACAGTTTACTATATTTTTCTTCTCACACCAACCCCTTCTTGCAACATTTACTCCATATTTCATATTATCCATCATGGAAATTTCGTGAGTATCTGTACCAAGAGTTAATTTCACACCCAATTTAACAGCATCGCGGACCAAAGTGTCAGGTAAATCGAGTCTCATCGGATCTGCATTAATTTCCAAGAATTTATTATTTTTAAGACAGAAGTCAAAAATTTTCTCCCAATCAAGTTCAATTCCCTCTCTTTCGTTAATTTTCCGAGCACTAGGGTGAGCAAAAATTAATGCTTTGGGGTAGGAGAGTGCTGTTAAAACTCTTTTGGTCATAGCATCTCTTCCTAGGTCAAAAACAGAATGAATTGATACTAAGGCAAAGTCAAGTGTATTAAGGCCTGCCTCAGGTACGGGTAAACTGCCATCTTTATTAATATCAATCTCAAGAGAATTGAATACTTTTATAGGCCAATTTCTTTCACGAATATATTCTTCTTTTGCTTTGAGTAAATCTGTTATTCGATTAAGGCTATGGCCTTTCTTACTTGGGTTATGTTCCGTGAAAGCTATGTATTCATAACCTAACACCTGTGCCCTATTCGCTATATCTTCTGCCGAGGATACTCCTAAATCATGACTTGTTTCAATATCGAAGTCTGAATGTATTTGAAGATCGCCCTTAATATCTTCTTGTTTTACCAAAAGCGGTAGACCATTTGGTTTACCCTGAGCTTGCCGAAGGGACATTTTTATCTCCCCCATATCCTCCCTAAGTTCAGGTTCAATATAGTCTAGTCCTAAAAAATTATATAACTCTTCTTCTGTTTTAAAATTTTTATTAGGTTTAATACCATACTCTGAAAGAGAATATCCTTTGTTATGTGCAGATTCACGCAAAGCTATATTATGTTCTTTACTTCCTGTGAAATGTTGCAGGGCTGAGCCATATTGTTCTGAAGTTGTAACTAATAAATCAACCTGTACATTATTTGGTAATAAAATAGAAGCTGTATGCTCCCCCGCCTCAATTACTTTTTGTGTTTTGGGATATTTTGTAAAATGTTTTATTATTTTTGCATTTTGATTTTTAAATTTTGATTTTACTAATATATCTATATCCCCTACCGTAGCTGTTTTTCTTCGTAGAGAGCCAAGACAATCTACCTTAAGTGTCTCAGGGCTTTCTTTTAACCATTCCATGACCTCAGAAGCTATATTTTGGGCATACGGGAGTGGGTGTCTTTTAGTTTTATTTATTACTTTATCAGCTTCTTTGAGTTTTTCTTTAATTTTTGATTTTGGTAGTTCTTTAAGCATTTTCATAGAAGTTTTAAGACCCACTTTAGGTAAGGCCATTAAAGTAAAGGCTTCTTTTGGAATTCCTTTCATTACCTCTTCAAAATGCCTGGATTTGCCTGTTTTAAATATTTCATCAAGGTAAGAAGCAATTGAAGGTCCAATTGATGGAACATCGGAAAGCTTTCCATCATCCCACAAATCTTTAAGTTCTGAGGTTGAATGTTCTACTGCATCAGTAGCACGATTATAGGCAATAATCTGAAATTTGTATTTCTTTTCGTCTTTTAACTGATAACTCGCAGCAACATTTCGTAGTAACTCAGCAATTTGAAGATTGGTCATCAAGAACCACGCTTAATTTCATCACTTTCAGGCACACTTGTTGGCATATGTATAGATCCAATACCTTCCTTTTCTTTCCTTAATTTTTCATTTAATTCTTCTAAAGTTAGTCTTTCTCGTTGTTCTTGAAGAGAACCTTCTTGAATATTTTTCTGTTCTGGTATTAAATTACCCATGTTTTAATATTAAAATATTTTTTTATAAAATACAATAGGTTATTTTTCCTTTTTATCTTCCTCTTTTTTCCAAACTTGCCCCTTAGTTCTTTCGTTTTCTAAAATTTGATTTAAAAGGTCAGGATCTACTGGATCATTAAGTTTTTTGCTTTTTTTCTTTTTAGAAAGATTTTCAATAATTTTTCTAGTTTCTTCATCGGTTCTTTCACCTGTTGTTTGCGTTTTATTTTCGGACATAATTCAATTATATCAAAATCTAAGCCCTTGGCGGGATCGACGAGACTCGAACTCGCAACCTCTTCCGTGCAAAAAATCTTTCTGTTTCCAAAAAGCTTGGACTATCTCATCCCCGTTAGATGATAACACTATCTCACGGGGCCAGGTATATAGTCTCTACACGTTTATCATTCGACTTCGCTCGTGACAAGTTGGTCAAACAAATTTAGCTCGGGATTATCATTTTAAAGATTTCCCCGAATTAGCCTGGTTTACATCTAACTATTGCTAGAAAGAGCTGCCACTAAAGACAGGGAAGCGCTCTAACCAATTGAGCTACGACCCCGCCAAGAACTTTACAAACCAATTTTACTACAAAATACACTCAAACTCTACCAATAATAATTCTTGGCAAAAATTACACGGTTTTTTTGATTGTTCTTAGAATCAGCAACTCGAATATTTAATTTTCTTTTGTTTAAAAATATACTCTTAGGAAAGTAACAAAGACGATCAATTTTTGGAATAAATACTACTAAGGCGTCAACTTGATCATTTTGATATGTATGGACTGAGTTGTGTCGATCTATATATTCCAATTTAACCACAACTACACCACTGGAGTTTGAAGAAATTCCATCTGCATATTTAACCTGTACTCGTATAATTTTTGAATCCTTATCAATTAATAAATCATATTTAGTGTCATAAAGGGGTCGGCTCGGGATGTAGCCTAATTCAAAAGCTCTTAATTCTGCTTTACTTACTGCCAATTGTCCTTTAATGTTGGATGTAATTTGCACTAATTACATCATAAAGTATATTGACACCAGGTGCAAGCTATATACTTAGTTTCGATATCGTCGATCCCACATTGGAAACTGGGCACAAAAGCTATATTGAAATATATATTTTATATTGTGTAGGATCAGATACTTATTCGACATTGAATAATGTCAATTTCAACAGGAGTTAGTATGAAAAGTGAATTTGTGTGGGGTAAAATCAAACACCC